>Ga0136651_10000386_pt1 | contig 24067 bp, 20 predicted proteins | sample Mar14236cmmetaG_FD_94867 | JGI IMG/M metagenome (GOLD analysis project Ga0136651, IMG submission 94867) | Marine hydrothermal vent microbial communities from Guaymas Basin, Gulf of California to study Microbial Dark Matter (Phase II) - Marker... ... | reverse complement strand
TAAGAGCCATCATGATGTTCACCCCTATGATCCCGTCCGTCATGGAACGGGCTTTACGGATCTCCCGGCGAAGCGCTTTTTTATTTGCATCCTGGAAATTTTTTGCAAAGCCGGGCAATAACATGCCTATCCCCGCTGAAGAAATGATCCCTATGCCTCCTTCATTGGCTACGGCTGAGGCCAGTCCGGATAATGAAACGGCAACACCCATTCCTCCTTGTATTATGGGTAGTTTTGCTTCTAAATTTCCAATTTGTAATGTTTGCATTTAAAATATAATTATTTAGTTCGGAAACAAAAATAGAAATGTAAATAAGAAAAGGGAAACTTTAGGTATTAATACACCGGAAAAGGGACAAGCAACAAATTCAGGGACGAATGACTACCAAACAGGGATGAATAACCTGTCCGAAAGATTGTTTATCCGAATAATGGATCGTTCATAAGGAAATGAATTGCCAGGTTGGGATCAGGATTTATAAAACAATTCCTTAAATTTCGGAATATAGTTTCTGGAAACCATCACTTTGTGGCTGGCAGAACCCACATAAAGGATATAGCCCTGGGAACTCCCTTCCACTTTAATGATCTTGTTTATATTAACAATATAGGTCCGGTGGCACCTGAAAATATAAGGATAGTTTCTAAAAGCTTCTTCAGCATATTTCAGGGTGCATCTGATCATCTGAAACCGGGCTTCGTCTTTATCTTCCCAATATACTTCGATATAATTACTGGCAGAACGTATGTATAGTAAAGTATTTACATCTACGGAAAGGTTATCTTTCTCATAATCCGATTTCAGATGAACGATTTCCGGTCTGGGATTGGTCTTTTTCTCCAGATACCTGTTTAGTTTCAGAGCGGACTGCAGATGGCTTCTTAATAATCGGTTCCGATTATAAGGAATAAGTATGCTAATTGGTATTGCACTTATTATAAGTATCTTAATCAACACAAAAAAACTAAAAGCAAAAGATCCTGTCATACCAAAATAGATAAAATATCCGGTGGATATGGTAAACATGATCCAAATATTCCAAAGTATCTCTTTCAGAACATTCCAGTTCTTAAACAGCCCCCATTGTGATAAAACGGAAGGGATCAGTAATAGATTTATACTTAGTGCCATAAAAGTAACCACGATCAGGCCTCCGATCAGAAAATATTTTTCCTGTTTGGTCAGTACCATAATATCAAACGGCTGGAATAAAAACAACAGCAGAAAAAGCACCAGACTGATCAGAAAGATAAGCTTGGTGTTCTGTCTCAGGTCATCATTGAAAGGATACGATTTCCTCAGAAAATTAAATATTTTGGTCATAATACAAAATAAACGAATTAAACGAATTAAATACAGTGGTAAAGTTAGGAAATAAATTAATGGCAAAAATCCCGGTATACCGGAAAGGATGAATCCGAGAAATTATTCCATGGAGACCATGAAGGATCGCATTTTTCTCCAATGACGTAGAACACTTCTCCTCTCTGCATCAGCAATCACCGGCTTCCCACCGGTCATATAAGTATGGCTGAATCCGGTGATCACATGATCATCCCGGGAATAATCTTAAAAAGAACCATGTGATGTGTTCCGGGAAAGCCCGACGAAATCAATTAATTTGAATTAACGAAAAACAAAAATTATCAAAGACAGCCCGTCCTAAAGTCAGACAGCCCTTATCCGGTGTTGAAAAATGTCTGATAAGAAACAATCCCAAAATCTTATCAATCAATTTTCTTCTGATATTCAGGCATAAGATTACCTTCCTTATCAAACCATTTTTTCAGTCCGATATATTTCTCTTTACTTCCTTTTTTCCTGAATGTACTCACTTTATCCTGCTTGTTCCTGAGCCTGAAAGCGCTGTTCATAATAGCTTGGCGAACAGCGTCTTTTTTGGAAACCGGAAGTTTAAAAAACAGAAGGGCATCCTGTATCAGCTCGGTATAGGTAACCGGCCTGTCGAGTTGACGAAGTCTTTTAATAATATAATTTCCCCAAATTGCTTTCGGTCCCGGTTTTTTCTTACGTTTTGATTTCTTTTGTGATGTAGAAGGTTTTTTTGCCGAAGTTGTTTTGAATTTTTCTGTGATTTTCAAATTACCTTTCACCTGTACATCAATGGTTACTGCTCCCGGGGCCAGTTTATCCAACATTGTCTTAATGTGTTCCAAGCGTGATACCGTTTTCACCAGCTCTTCCTCATAAAACTGTAGCATTTCGGTTTTTTCGTCTTGCGTAAGGGATAAATTACTCATTCTTTTTATTAAATAAATGATTAAAGTTTATAAATAAAGATAAAATAACTAATTCAAAAAAACAACTATAAATCAATAATATGAATCAAAATTCAAATTAGACTTTCAAAAATAAGTTATTAAATGTAAATAAAAAATATTTAATAAATATTTTTTATCATCCAATAAAATAACTGTTCCAGGTTTTCCAGACAAAAATCCGACCTATATATTGAGTATAATAAGTATAATAAAAAGGTTGTAAATAACATCCCGGATTCAAAAAGAAAAACAACTTTCATGAGCTTAATATTTTGTTGCAGGATTTTTTAACTTCCAATCTTTAAAGAATCACCTGGCTTTTCTCTGTACTTTTATCTGATAACTTGATTTCAGGACGGAATTTCTTCGGTTCAAAATTTCTGCCCAATCCTTCAATGAGCTGGTCAAGATCAGTCCGTCGATCTGCCGCTCGAGCAATATTTCCGTAATTATTTTTTACTTTTGAGAATTTAAATGAATAATATGTTTTTTCTATTATTAAGCATACTTTCAGGAATTACCATTGTGGTTTGTTTTAAGTTGGCTGAGCGGTTGGGCCTTAATACCTTCACGGTCATAATCCTAAATTATCTAACTGCTTTTTTACTAAGTCTTTCACTTACAAAAAATGTATTATTTTCCATAAGCCTTCCAGCGAGCGGAGAAATAATTGCAGCATTGATCATAGGCATATTGTTCGTAATTTTGTTTCGTATCCTGGGGGCTTCCATTAAAAAAGCAGGTATGGGGATCAGCACTATCGCTGCCAAGATATCTGTAGTCATCCCTGTTACTTTCAGCATTTTAGCATATCATGAAAACATGAACGTCCAAAAGACAATTGGGATAATTCTGGCACTGATTGCTCTTTTTCTCACCCTTTACCGAAAAGAAAAAACAGAAAAACATTTTTTCCTATTCCCCATTCTGTTATTTGTCGGCATGGGAATTGTCGATTCCACTGTCAAATTTGTCCAGATAAATTATCTGGAAAAGCAAAGCATTCTTGTTTTCAGCACTTTTGTTTTTTTAATATCTTTTCTTACAGGATTACTTATGATAGTAATTGAAAAAGTGAAAATTACAAAAGGCTTTTCCATACCTTTATTCGGGGTCGGTATTATGCTTGGAATTGCCAATCTGGGATCGCTGTATTTTTTCATTAAGGCGCTGAACTCTGGTTTTCTGAACAGTTCCTTGATTTTCACTGTCAATAACCTGGGCATTCTGATTCTTGCTGTCCTTACCGGGATTCTTTTTTTCAGGGAACGGCTCAATTGGCTTAACTGTGTAGGATTTTTATTATCCCTTGTCAGTTTATATATTATCTTCGAAAGTTGAATGGGCACGGGAAATGACACATATCTAACTCTGGAATCCCCTGTCACAGGCCGGTTCAGGGATCGGGGCAGTCGTTTTATCGCCTTTGCGTGGCCTATCGAATCTGAAGAAGCAGTTAAAGAGAGACTGTCTCAGCTAAAAAAGAAATACCACGATGCACGGCATCACTGCTATGCTTTCCGACTTGGTCCCGAACAAGAATTATACAAATACAGTGACGGCGGGGAACCTTCCGGCACAGCCGGTAGGCCCATATATGAGCAGATTCTCTCAGCCGGTCTTTTCAATGTTCTGATTGTGGTTGTAAGATACTTCGGAGGCGTATTGTTGGGTACCGGAGGTCTTCATAATGCTTACAAGCTTGCAGCCCGTGATGCCATTGAACATGCAAGAATCATTGAAAAAATCATTGAGAAGCAATTGACGTTATCCTTCGGATATGAACACATGAACCTGGTCATGCAGACGGTTAACAGGGAACATCTCACAATTATCAATCAGCAATTTGGGGATTCCTGCCATATTGAAATCAGGGTAAGAAAGGATATGATTGACAAGGTAATAGGAATTTTTACATCAACCGGAAAGATAAATGTTGAAAAAATATAATACGGAACCATCTGTTTTTATTAATTTTATCCCACTTAACCATAGACAAAGACATATGAATTCCCTGTCAGCCAGAAGCCTGGTATCCATTAATGATTTCACACAGGAAGAAATCGAACATATCCTGGATACAGCATCCCGTTTTGAGACGGATCCTCCCGGTAAGATATTGGACAGTAAAGTGATCGCTTCGTTATTTTTTGAGCCATCAACCCGTACTCGTCTCAGTTTTGAGAGTGCAGTCAACCGGTTGGGTGGCAGGATTATAGGATTTGTCGAAGCCGGCACTTCCAGCGTAAGCAAAGGAGAATCTCTGAAAGATACAATCAAAACGGTAAGCAATTATTCAGATCTGATCGTCATGCGACATTCCATAGAAGGAAGCGCACGATATGCCAGTGAAGTATCACCTGTGCCTGTGATTAATGCGGGAGATGGAGCCAATCAACACCCTACACAAACAATGCTGGACCTTTATTCAATCCGGAAAACACAAGGGACACTAGAGGGATTGAACATTTTTATGGTAGGAGACCTGAAATACGGAAGAACCGTTCATTCTCTGTTAATAGCTCTTTCCAACTACAATACTACTTTCAACTTTATCTCTCCTGCCGAACTAAGAGTGCCCGACGAATATAAATTGATCCTGGAGAAAAAAGGGATCAAATATTACGAACACGATGATTTTACGGAAATCATATCCAGGGCAGATATCGTTTATATGACCCGTGTACAAAGAGAAAGGTTTTCTGATCCGCTGGAGTATGAAAAAGTTAAAAATATTTATGTCCTGCGAAAGGAAATGCTGGAAAATACCAAAAAAAACCTGAAGATTCTTCATCCCCTGCCAAGGGTTAATGAAATAGATCTTGATGTGGATAATAGCCCCAAGGCTTATTACTTTGAACAGGCCCTGAACGGAGTCTACGTCCGGCAGGCCATAATTGCTTCTATTCTGGACGTAATCTAATTTGTGAAAATAAAATTATGGGAAAAGCCAAACAACTCAGCGTAAGTGCCATAAAAAACGGCACTGTCATTGATCACATTCCGGCTAACAATTTGTTTACTGTTATCAATATCCTCGGTCTGGAGCACATTGAAAACCAAATCACTTTCGGTACAAACCTGGAGAGCAAGAAATACGGAAAGAAAGCAATCATCAAGGTTTCGGATATATATTTCACCGAAGAGGAGATCAACAAGATTGCGCTGGTAGCACCTGCCGCCAGGTTAAACATCATTCGGAATTATGAAGTCGTTGAAAAACATGAGCTGACCATACCTGGCGAAATAGAAGGAATTGTCCGGTGTTTCAATCCCACTTGCATTACGAACCATGAAATCATAAAAACACGTTTCAGCATTATTTCCAAGAAGCCTTTGCGCCTGAAATGTTATTATTGTGAGAAGATTACGGACGAAGAACATCTTACCATCATCTGATTCTGTCTATCGAACGTATCAGTATTTCGTCCTTCCGTATGTTCTTGAAAGCCAGCCAGGTAAATATCAAACTTATTAATGGAAACAACAGAGTGCCTTTGTAATAAATCTGGAAAGATAGTTCCTTTTTGATATAAAAAATATAGTATGCCATGAGGATCAGCATCCCAATCATAAGCAACATATTGAATACACAAAGCCGCATCTGAAGAATTCGGTTTTTAAACAAAAAGACAGTAACCAGGGAAATGGCAGGAACTACCGTAATCAGTATTTGTAACGGCAAAATGTTTATCACCATATTTGCATCCTCCTGACCGTAAATACCTGAAAAATCAAAAATATAGAATACTGCTTGCGGATCGATAAAGGTAGCATAAGGGGAAAAAAACATCAGGGATAAAAACATGAAGGCTAAAATCAGGAAAAGGGTCTGAATACGTTGAATCATGATGGCAATGTTTTATGCTGACACAAACCTACATAAATTTTTTCATGCAAATATACACAAACGGCGTGAAAAAAATATTCCAAAATCCGCAATAAAAAAACAAAAATGTTTTTCAGGGGAAAGGGACTAAGTTCTATATTTTTTAAAACTCTGAATGTCGAGATAATATAAAATTTTCAAAGAAAAACTGTTAACCTGGGGGGAAGAAAGCACGTTTCCCATATTTTCAAAATAGCTTTTCTCCAACTGTTCACTATAGGTATAGATGTTATTTTTCCATACCAGGGACATTTCACTGCCCGGCGCAAAACGCCAGACAAAATCCATATCGATATTAAAGGAATTGTAGTTAATATTTTCGGGGTCTTTATCATATATTTCCGTCAGGGTTCCGTCAGGGTTCAGGTAATAGGCATCCCCGGAATAATCCACCTGGGACCAGTAGTGCCTCAGACGGAAAGACAAATAAATGCTTCTGGTAAAGATATAGCTTGTGGAAAGCGTGTTGGAGATTGTTTCTATATTTCTCATCCCAAGCCAGATAGAATCGTTTGCACTATTACGGTCAATGTATCCGATATTTCTGTTTTTCCGGTTATATTCCGTATCATAAGCCAATTGAAAACGTTGACTTACCCTGTAGTTGGGAGATACGCTAAATTCCCATGATCTTTTATCGTACTTTGTGAATTCGGCCGAAGAATTAAAGCGTACCCTGAAGTAGAACGGCTTATTCCGGTCGCTCATCAGCCAGAGAAATAATTCTCCCTTCGGTCCTTTGTGAAAATATCGGCCCGGAACACGGGGTTCAAAATAATCATCCTTTCCCCTCGGGGCATAACTCAGGTTGCCCCCGGTGTACCAATAATTTTTAAATAGGGTATAGGACTGTAAGGATATCTGGAACTCAGAGAAAGCTCTGGGATTATATATCCCCGTATACTCAAAATTCAGTTCATTGCGTGAACTAAGCAATACTCCCCTGGGTTTGTACATATTATAACTAAAGGTCAATTCGTGAGATATTTCATTATTATGGCGCAGATATCCCATGTCATTTGGATCATAATTATCACTTATAATCTCCGTACTATATTCTATCCGGTAGGCACCTCCTGTTTTCCCGGCTTTCAGGGCAATTCTGTGTCCCAGTTCAGTATCGAGTGAATCGAAATATTTCTGGCTCAATGCAGCCTGACCTCCGATGGAATACATATTGCTTTTATCTTTAAAAAGAAAATCTGTAGCTGTCACATTAGCAGTATAGTTATGGAGGTCCTTATCAGCAAAACGGTGAACATTAGTGTTCTCCAGGCTCACGTAAGAATTGTTTTTAAGACTCTGATCCAACACCAGCATATTATAGTTTACTATCGGTTGGGTACGTATTCTTCTTTCTTTTCCTGTTTCATTATCTTTTACCCTGGCATACATATTTTCTGTTAAGGCATTGAAAACCCCGATCCCCAGCCCATGTTTGTTTCTACCCGATACTTTGGTGACATTGATCAACTGGGTTTCTTCCGGGTTATATACTATCGTTTCATTCGGTTTTAATTTGTCTTCTACATTATTATGCTCTACCGGCTTTCCTCCTATGCGTCGCGAATAAAAAATATTTCCCTTATTAAACAACTCGGTTCCTTCCGTAAAAAACTGTCTTTTTTCGTTATACTTAACCTCGAAGGGGGAAAGATTCAATATTTTATCATCAGACTGCACCTGACCGAAATCAGGAATCAGGGTCATGTCCAGGGTAAAACTTTCGTTAATACCGTATCGCAGGTCCAATCCGCCATTATATGTATCGCTCCAGTTTCCTGTTTCAGAATCATATTCGAGGTATCCTGACACATAAGGTGTCATAGAAAGGCGCAATGGCGGGTTGATGGAATGTATGCCGGTCAGATCGCCCAGATAATTAAATGAATTACCCACCTCGCGGTTGACCATATTCCAGGAAGAGCGCTCCTGATAGCGCCGTATCTCCCGCCAAAAGTTAATACCCCAGGTAGTTTCCTCGACAGCCTTGGGAAAGCGTAAGGCCGAATAAGGAATTTTTATTTCAACCGTCCATCCGTTGTCATTGATTTTTACAGCACTGTACCAAACGGCATCCCAGTTAATATCCCTGCCATGCCGGGACATAGGGTTGCGTTTCATATCCGTTTTCACTCCGGAGGCCGAAACTTTGAAAGATACCCCGTTCACACCATCATGAAAAGGATTCAGATCGACGCTGAAATTATCAGCCCGTATATCCCTGTCAGCATCACGTTTTCCGAATTCACGATATATACTGTCGGGATGCGGATCATACATAAAAGCAGAAACATACAAGGCCTTATCATCATAAACCACCCTCACCTGCGTGGGGAAAGTAGCTGGTTTCCCATTATAGGGAGCATATTGTATAAAATTGTCAGCCACTGGTGTCTGATCCCAGGCAGGATCGTTCAGGACACCGTCAATCTTCGGGGGAATATTGATTTTTACTGCAGTCAATATCTTTCTTTTTTCTATAGGATTGATACCTGTTCCATACAGATAAGGCAGATAAATGCAAAAAAGAAAAAATATAATAAAAACCCGAAATTTTTTCATCCGTACAGTTTTCTTATTTTCCGGGGGAGAAAAAAGAGAAAATAAAAATTCTTTTTTTGTACAACCAATTAGCATGCCGATATTCATTCATTATCCATTTAATAGTTGTTTTATTTGACAATCAAATCCCGGATTTTACTCTCTCATTCCCTATTTTTAATTAACTTTGAAAGTTATTGATTTGGAAGTGTAAAAGTAATATAAAAACAGCAATAAAGATTGTAAAAAATCAAGATAAAACAATTCTTTGTTTATGATCTTTTTTTTTGGAGAAATATTTATATACAGGAAATTTTGATAAAATGAGAAAAATATTTGCTCCTTCGGAACTGATACTGGACCAGAGAGGATATATATACCATTTGCACTTGAAACCCGGGGATATAGCCGACCGGATTATTTTGGTTGGTGATCCTGAAAGGGTTCCGTTGGTTTCTTCTTTTTTTGACACCCTGGAAATAAAGAAACAAAACCGTGAGTTTGTAACTCATACGGGTTTTTTTCGTAAAAAACGTGTTTCGGTTCTTTCAACAGGTATAGGAACAGATAATATTGACATTGTGATGAATGAATTGGATGCACTGGTCAATATTGATTTTGATACCCGTACCTTAAGAAAAGAGCGAAAATCACTAACTCTGGTCAGGATAGGGACATCCGGTGCTTTGCAAAAAGATATCCCTCTTAATTCTTTTTTATTGAGTCGCAAAGTTATCGGCTTTGACGGAATGATGCATTTTTACGCAGGCCTTGATCGTTTCAATGACAACTTTTTTGTTAATTCTTTTATCAAGGAAGTAAATTGGCCTGAAATTTGGAATACCCCTTATGTATTAAAAGCACCGAATGACCTGGCTGATAAAATGTCAGGAACCGGAGTAATAGAGGGAATTACTATTTCGGCTCCCGGATTTTACGGTCCGCAGGGAAGGACGTTAAGAATTCCTGTGGCTGATACGGAAATGAACAATAAAATTAAAAAATTTTTATATCAGGACGAAAAAATAACCAACTATGAAATGGAAAGTTCTGCATTGTACGGGTTATCGGGTTTACTTGGGCATAAAGCCGTCACACTTTGCGCCATTATAGCAAATCGTGAAACCAAAGAAGCCAACCACCATTATGAGCCGTTAATTAAACGTTTAATTGAATACGTTTTAATCAAATTAACTGCTTAAAACCCATGGAAAGAAAAGACAATAATGATAAAATAAAAGCTCTGATTCAATTGCTTGATGATCCTGATCTGGCAATATTTGAAGAAGTCTCAAAATATCTGATCGACATTGGGGAAGAAGCCATTCCCCATCTGGAAAAAGAATGGGAGATCTCATTCAATGATCTTGTTCAGGAGCGGCTGGAATCGATCATTCACAGTATCCAGCTCAATACCCTGAAAGAAGAATTATACCAATGGATGCATGAAGAAGAGCCGAGTCTGCTCAAAGGATCTTACCTGATTGCCAGAATTCAGTATCCGAACCTGCACTATCTGCCATTGGAAGAAAAAATCGAAAAAATCAAAAAGGATATATGGCTGGAATTGAATGAAAACCTGACAGCTCTGGAAAAAGTACGGATCATCAACCACATTTTATATGATGTTTATAAACTGGGGCCCAACAAAGGGGACTATTTTTCGCCACAGAATAATTATATCAATATTGTTCTGGACAGTAAAAAAGGCAATCCTGTTTCTATTGCCATTATTTATGAAGAGATTGCACGGAGGCTGGATCTTCCAATCAAAGGAGTAAATCTTCCCGGTCAGTTTATTCTGGCTTATGTGGATCCTTATGTTGTTATAAGTCAAAAGCCTGTTTCCGGACCTGAGGATATCCTTTTTTACATCAGTATGGTACAAAAAGGATCGGTGATGGGAATTCGGGAGATTGAAGCTTATCTGAAACAATTGAATAATACTCCGCTGAAACCTCAGTATTATCTGCCCTGTTCCCCAATAGAAACCATAGGACGCATGGTAAATAATCTGATATTTGCATTTAAAAAACATAATCTGCCCGAAAAGGCGATCTTATATAAGGATATTCTGGATTTTATAAGACATAATAGAATATAGGCAGATATATTTGAAAATATCATAAAATTGTAAAATGAAATTCATTGAAAAAAAATCACGTTTAACTGTTCCTTTAATATTCTTATTTATTTCTATCTGTCTTCAGGCTAAACAGCCTCCCCGCTTTGTAGTTATGTTCTACAATACCGAGAACCTTTTTGATACGATCAACGATCCAAAAACACAAGATGATGAGTTCACCGCGAAAGGAAAACTGCACTGGACACCTGAACGGTATGAGATAAAGATTAAGAATATTGCCAGAGTCATTGCGGATGTAGCTCCTAAAAAATTACCTGATATTATAGGACTCAGTGAAATAGAAAACAGATCCGTCCTGGAGGATATTATCCATACGGGAAAATTAAGAAAAGAGAAATACGGAATTGTTCATGAGGACAGCCCTGACAAACGAGGCATTGATGTAGCCTTACTATATAAGAAGAAAGTATTTCATTATCTGAAACACCATTCCATTCCCATTCATTTTCCGCGGGATACCATAAAGGTAAGAGACATCCTGTATGTCAAAGGTAAGGTTGATGGAGAGATTTTTCACATTTTCGTGAATCACTGGAAGTCCAGAAGTGGCGGAGAAAAGGCTACAGAACAAAAACGGGTGTATTCTGCAGTGGTATTACGCCGCAGCATTGACTCCATTCTCACATTTGACCCTGGTGCACATATCCTGATCATGGGAGACTTCAACGACGAACCGACCAATATGAGTATCATGCAAATCCTTGGCGCCACCAATAAGCGTAAGAATACCGGACCACGCGATCTGTATAACCTAATGTCTGACATGCATAACCTTCATGACACCGGAACTTACAGTTATAAAGGACACTGGAATATGTTGGATCAGATTATCATCTCTTACAATCTATTACAAGAACAGAATAGGAAAGGATGGCATACCAACTACGAAGGAGGGCATATTTTTTCAGAGGAATGGATGCTTTACAATAATCCCAAGGCTGGCATGAATGTCCCTAATCGCACCTACGGAGGGCCTAATTATTACGGAGGTGTGAGCGATCATCTCCCTGTCTTTTGCATCTTTACTAAACTGCCACCGGAAAAGAAAAAAAAATAATAAAAGCATCTAATCACAGGGGTTTTTTAATATGGAATTTAAACTGGTTTCGGATTTCGTGCCCACGGGGGATCAACCGGAAGCAATACGGCAACTGTCCGAAGGCATCCGACAGGGTACCCGTTACCAAACACTGCTGGGGGTAACGGGATCGGGAAAGACATTTACGATCGCCAATGTGGTAGCTGAAGTCAGTAAACCCACCCTGGTGCTGAGCCATAATAAAACACTCGCTGCCCAGCTATACAGCGAATTCAGGCAATTCTTCCCGGACAATGCCGTGGAGTACTTCGTGTCATACTATGATTATTATCAACCGGAAGCTTACCTGCCGGTAACAGACACTTATATTGAGAAAGATCTTTCCATCAATGATGAAATTGAAAAACTCAGGTTAAGCACTACTTCTACCCTTTTATCCGGTCGCCGGGATGTGATTGTAGTTTCTTCGGTATCCTGTCTGTATGGCATCGGGAACCCTGATGACTTTTACCGGCAAACCGTTCATGTTCACACAGGAGAAAAGATAAGCAGGAATGTATTTTTGCGAAAACTGGTAGATGGTCTCTATGCTCGCAATGAAACAGATTTTCCGAGAGGTACTTTCCGGGTGAGGGGAGATACGGTAGATGTGCATCTGGCATATGGCGACAAAGGATACCGCATGATCTTCTGGGGAGATGAAATAGAAAAGATCGAAGTTTTCGATCCCATAAACGGAAAAACCCTGGAAGCGGCTGAAGAAGTAACCATATACCCTGCCAATATTTTCATTACATCCAAATCACGAATGGAGCAGGCTCTTTTCATGATCGAGCAGGATATGCACAGGCAGGTGGAATTTTTCAAGGATATCGGAAAACATGAAGAAGCAGCTCGTCTGAAACAAAGGGTCAGCTACGATCTTGAGATGATTCGGGAACTGGGGTACTGCAGCGGCATTGAGAATTATTCCCGATACTTTGACGGAAGGGATCCCGGATCCCGGCCATTCTGTCTGTTGGATTATTTTCCCGAAGATTTTCTGACGGTGATTGATGAAAGCCATGTTACCATCCCCCAGATACGTGCCATGTACGGCGGAGATCATTCCCGCAAACAGGTGCTGGTAGACTATGGATTCAGGCTACCGGCAGCCATAGATAATCGTCCGCTTAAGTTTGAAGAGTTCGAAGCCCTGACAGGACAAACCGTGTATGTAAGTGCCACCCCGGCTGACTATGAACTGGCAAAAACCGATGGTGTGATTGTAGAGCAGGTGATACGCCCCACAGGCATTCCCGACCCGACCATTGAAGTAAGGCCCAGTCTGAATCAGATCGACGATCTCCTGGCTGAGATCCGTGACAGGATCGAAAAGAATGAACGCATTCTGGTCACCACTTTGACCAAACGAATGGCCGAAGAATTGTCCGCCTACCTTGCACAACTGGGCATCCGTACCCGGTATATCCACTCGGATATAGACACCCTGAAACGGGTGGAGATCATGGACGGTTTGCATAAGGGAACCTTTGATGTATTAGTGGGTATCAACCTGTTGCGGGAAGGACTGGATCTTCCGGAAGTCTCGCTGGTGGCTATTCTGGATGCGGACAAAGAAGGTTTCCTGCGGTCAGAACGTTCCCTGACACAAACCGCAGGAAGGGCAGCCCGTCATCTATCCGGAAAAGTGATCATGTATGCCGATAAGATGACTGATTCCATGCAGAAAACCATTGATGAAACCCGCCGGAGACGGGAAAAACAGCTCCGTTACAACCGGGAAACGGGTATTACGCCCCGACAGATCGTTAAAACGGGAGATACCATCATGGCAGGTATTCAGCTTAAAACAGGACAGAAAGCCTATGTAGGCACGGAAGATCAGGTAAACATTGCTGCTGACCCGGTGATTCGCTATATGGACAGAAAATCACTGGAGAAAGTCATCGAAAAAACACGTAAAGCTATGGAAGAAGCTGCTGCCAAACTGGATTTCATTGAGGCAGCACGTTACAGGGATGAACTGGCTGGTCTGGAAAAGTTAATAAACCCCCACCGTGACCGGCAGGGGTATTAGTTACATAACATCCAATATGTTTTTAGCCGAGATACGATTTCAACAGTTTGCTGCGGGAGGTATGGCGAAGACGCCGGATGGCCTTTTCCTTGATCTGACGAACCCGTTCCCGTGTCAGTCCGAATTTTTCTCCGATCTCTTCCAGGGTCATCTCCTGCACACCGATTCCAAAAAACAGTTTGATGATGTCCTTCTCACGTTCGGTGAGCGTAGCCAATGCCCGTTCAATCTCGCGTGTCAGGGATTCATTCATCAGGTTTTTGTCAGCATTGGGAGAATCATTATTTGGCAACACATCCAGCAAGCTGTTATCCTCGCCTTCAACGAAAGGAGCATCAACAGACACATGACGGCCGGACACTTTCAGGGTGTCAGACACTTTTTCCCTGGGTAATTCCAGAGCATCTGCCAATTCTTCCGTGGAAGGCGTTCTCTCGAACTTCTGCTCAAACTTGGAAAAAGCCTTGTTGATCTTATTCAGCGAACCCACCTGGTTAAGCGGCAGCCGTACAATACGGGATTGTTCGGCCAATGCCTGCAAAATAGACTGACGGATCCACCATACAGCATAAGAAATGAACTTAAACCCGCGGGTTTCGTCAAATTTTTCAGCAGCTTTGATCAGGCCGAGGTTTCCCTCGTTAATCAGGTCTGGCAAGCTAAGGCCCTGGTTCTGATATTGTTTTGCCACAGATACGACAAAACGCAGGTTTGCCCTGGTAAGCTTTTCCAACGCCTCCCGGTCTCCTTTTTTGATCCGCTGCGCCAGTTCAACTTCTTCTTCCACACTGATAAGTTCCTCTTTACCAATCTCCTGCAAGTACTTATCCAAAGAAGCACTTTCTCTATTGGTAATCGACTTCGTAATCTTTAGTTGTCTCATAGTTATTCCTCAAATCTTTGGTACAAAAATACGGCTTTCTACGTTAAAACACAAGATAATTATAATAATCAGGCCTCATCCAGGCTGGTAAACCTGATGAGACCTGAATGGTGGCTTACTTAATTTTGATAATCATCCTCTAAATTCATAACTGAAATAAGTTCCATTAGGTTGAATTCCTTCAATAGACCGGATGTCGTTTCCGCTTCCCAGCGTTTCAAATACATCCTTGGGTGTACGCATGGGTTTTCCGTTTATACTTATGATGATATACCCTTTCCGTATGCCAATATCCATGAATTTCCCCGGTTTAATATCCGATACTTTAACTCCGTATTTTATACCCAGATGCTTCATCTCTTTGTTGGAGATGGTCTCGAATTTAGCACCGTTCACAAAATCCGAAACTTTTACCAAAGCGGCAGCACCTTGTAAATTACGTAAAGTAACCTCAAATTGTTGCGTTTTCCCCTTTCTTTTTATTAAAACATTTATTTTGTCTTTCGGCCGATGGAGGCTGATCTCTTCCTGCAGCTCTGCCGTTGAATTCACCTTCACCCCGTTAACGGCCAGAATGACATCCCCGGTTTTGATACCGGCTTCCTCAGCGGCACCTCCCTCGACGACATCAGCAATGTACACTCCTTCAATCTTATCCAGGTGTTTCTCTTTAACCAGGTCAGCCGTAACATCCTGTATCGTTATCCCCATAACAGCCCGCTGCACCTGGCCATATTCTTCCAGATCGGTAACCACTTTTTTGACGATATCCGCAGGGATAGCAAATGAATATCCCGTATATCCCCGGGTTGGTGAGATGATAGCCGAGTTTATTCCGATCAGCTCACCTTTCAGATTTACAAGGGCTCCCCCGCTGTTTCCCGGGTTCAGGGCCGCATCGGTCTGTAAATAGGATTCGATCCTGTATTTCTGATCACCCAGGATACCCAGATTTCTTCCTTTGGCGCTGATAATACCGGCTGTCACCGTAGAAGTCAGATTAAACGGATTTCCAATAGCCAGTACCCAGTCTCCAAGATGAACTTTATTCACATTGCCGAAAATCAAATAAGGAAGATGATCTGCCTTGATCTTCAACAGAGCCAGATCAGTAGTAGGATCCGTGCCAACCAATTCGGCCTTGAAGGTTCTTTTATCATCCAGTGTCACCTGAATTTTCTGAGCATCTTCCACCACATGATTATTTGTTACGATATAACCGTCCGGTGAAATGATCACGCCCGAGCCAAAACCTTGTACCGGTTGTTTTTGAACTCCCCGGTCACCATAAAAGAAATAATAGAAAGGATTGGTGGAATAAGTTTCCACTTCCATCTCTGTTTTCACGTGAACAACGGCTTTCACGCCATTCTCGGCAGCCGTATTAAAATCCGATTGTGTCGGTGTATTTCCGGCAGGAAGATTTACAAAACTTACCTGCTGGGCCTTTTCTATGCTATTCCCTCTGGGGATTGACGAAGGCTCTTTGTAAAAAATAAGGAAAAGTAAAGACACTCCCAAAAATCCACCTAAAAACCCCATCATAAGGGATCCTAATATTCTTTTGTTTTTCATGACAAAATGTTTTTAAGTTAGTTTAATATACATTAAATTGGTATCGCTGAATTTATTGTCAAATATCATGCCTTTTTTTGTTTTTATACCTTAAGGCATTTCAAAGATAACGAACAAATAACCAGTATGTTTCATCTATATGCCCAATTAACATAATTTAACGAATACTGCCATTAATGAGACTTTTTTTTTCAAAATATCAGGGTACAGGCAATGACTTCATTATGGTTGACAATCGTAAACAGGGTTTTATTCCGGATGAAAAAATTGTAAAAGCCTTGTGCCACAGGCGAACAGGTGTTGGTGCTGACGGACTGATCATTGTGGAACCCCATGATACGTATGATTTTTCCATGCGCTATTTTAATGCTGACGGCCATGAATCTACCATGTGCGGTAACGGGGGCCGTTGTGCCATAGCCTTTGCCTATGCAGAGGGTATCTGCTCCAAAAAACCCTTTTTTATGGCCGCAGACGGGTTGCATGAAGGAATCATTGATGGCAAACTGGTTCACTTGAAAATGCAGGATGTTGACAAGATCAGCAAAATAGACAAGGGTTTTTTTCTGGATACGGGATCTCCCCATTTTGTGGTTTTTACAAATGGAGTGAAAGATTTCCCGGTGTTTCAGGAAGGCAGAAAAATAAGATACAGAAAGGAATTTGCTCCGAGAGGTACTAATGTCAACTTTGTGGAAATCATAAATCAGACAACCCTGTTCAACCGCACTTATGAACGCGGCGTAGAAGAAGAGACACTCTCCTGTGGTACAGGCAGTGTGGCTGCAGCCCTGGTTTTTGTTTACACCCGACATAATGTCAGTTCTCCTGTCACAGTCTTAACCCAAGGTGGCACATTGCGTATCTTCTTTAAAGCAAAAGAATATGGAAAATTCACCGACATCTGGCTACAAGGATTTGCAACTGCAGTTTTTAACGGAACTATCACTATTCCTGAATAATAACCCTTGAAAATGAGATAAAATAAACCCAAGTTTTATGAATTGAAAAATTCATAATACTTGGGATAAACTATTACGTTATTATCTTTTTTATTAGCTTTTCTTTCACCGATATTTGTTCTCTCTTAGTAAACCGGTACAGGCACTAACAAGATTATAATAAAATATGGATGACCAGGAGGTTATACCTTTAGCCACATGGATACAGGCTTGCTAAGGAAAGCCAGCTGGAAATTTATATGTTTTTGGATCAATACATCCGCCAAAGCCTCTCAAAAGCCTCAGTAAACAGCAATAAGCGGCTTATGTTTATCAGTAGGATTCTTAACCTGGATATCATCGGAGTAAACCACGGAGGCTGTATTGCGTAAGTTGTAGTGGCTGGACATCATTTGCCCATAAGCTCCAACGCTGCGTATGGCCAGGATATCCCCTCTCCGGGAAGGTGGAAAATCCAGATCTCGGGCAAAAGTATCAGCCGTTTCACAGACAGGTCCTACAATATCTACTTTTGCACCTGCTTTGTTTATGCGATTTCTGCGCCAAGAAAGGTTTTCAATCTTATGTTCGGTTTCATACAGCGCCGGCCGGATCAGGTCGGTCATACCGGCATCAACCACCAGGAAAGTCCGCGGACCGCTTTTTTTAACATAAAGGATGCTGGTTATCAGGTCCCCCATCTGAGCAACCAGGGAACGGCCCAGTTCAAAATGCACACGCTGCCCGCGACGAACATTCAGATTCTCATGTATGGTTTCAAAAAATAATTCAAAATCCGGTACCGGATTCTCTTCGGGATGTTCATAATCCACCCCCAGACCTCCCCCAATATCCAGTATAGAAACCGCAAAACCTTTCTTTGAAAAACGATTCTGCAGATCGTTCACTCTCTCACACATCCGGCGGAAAACATTCATTTCGGTTATCTGGGATCCGATATGAACATGGATACCTTTGAAATCCAGCCATGAAGATTTGCCTAACAATGCAAAAACGGGATCCAGATCTTCCTCCAGAATTCCGAATTTATTAATCTCTGTCCCCGTAGTAATATAACGATGGGTGTGAGCATCCACGCGGGGATTGATCCGTATGGCTACCGGTGCTACATATTCAGCTTCCCTTGCCAGTTGTTCGGTCACCTGCAATTCCTCAAAAGATTCTACATTAAAGCATCCGATCCCTTTTTCCAGGGCAAGTCTGATCTCATGATCCGTCTTCCCTACCCCGGCGAAAAAAACATCTGCAGGATGAAACCCTGCCGCCACCGCTCTTTCAACCTCATTGCCGCTTACACAATCTGCACCCATTCCTGCTTTACGTACCAGTTCTAAAATACGCTTATCCGCATTGGCTTTCAAAGCATAATGAATACGATAATCGTATTTTTCGGCTACTTCTCTGGCCCTGGTAAGGGTATCCTGAAGCAAATCCAGGTTATAATAATAAAAAGGTGTAGGTATTTGTTCAAATACACCTATCAGATCTTCAGTTGACATGGATTTCACGATTTAGAAACAAATGATGATGTAGGGCATGTAAGGCTTTGACTTTATCCTGTTCATGCAACAACAGGGAAACATTGTTCATACTTCCCCCATAGGAGATCATTCTCACGGGGATCTCCCTGAGAGCATTCAGCACGATCCTGATCATGCCCGGTTTTTCAGCCATAAAATCACCCACCACACAAACGATGGTCTGATTCTCATCCACCTCCACCGTCCCCAGTTCCATTAATTCTGTCACAATCTTTTCAAGATTGGTTTTGTCATCAATGGTCAATGATACTGATACCTCGGAAGTACTGATCATGTCTATGGGCGTCTTATATCGCTCAAATATTTCAAACACTTTCCGCAGGAAACCATATGCCATAAGCATTCGTGCTGAGCGGATACGAACTGCCGTAATTCCGTCTTTTAACGCAACTGCCTTTATGCTGGAACCTTTGTGCCCTTCATGAACCATCGTACCAGGAGCATCAGGGTTCATGGTATTTTTTATACGAATAGGAATATTTCTTTGTTTAGCCGGGAAAACACAAGCCGGATGCAACACCTTGGCACCGAAATAAGCCAGCTCATCTGCCTCTTCATAGGACAATTCCGGTATCGGTTGTGTATCTTCCACCAGCCTGGGATCATTGTTATGCACACCATCCACATCGGTCCATATCTGTATCTCATCAACACCCAGGGCAGCTCCGATCAGACTGGCGGTAAAGTCACTGCCACCCCGTCCAAGCGTATCCAACTTCCCTTCATGATTACTGCAAATAAACCCCTGCGTAATAAAAAGTCTTATATCCGGGTTGTGTGTCATTATATTTTCCAATTTCCTGCCTAAACGTTCTATATCAGGTTGTCCCTCCCGGTTTTTAAACAAAAAATCAGGGGCATGCAGATAAATAAAATCATCGTCACGCAACTTAAGTAAACAACGGAACAATCCTGTTGACAAAATTTCTCCCTGGGCAAGGATCTCATTCTCCACATCCCTGGTAAAAGGTTTTTCAATCAAACTTTGAAGTTTAATAATCCTTTCCTCAACAAACAAACGAGACTGATTGTAATAATAAGATGACCGATCAAACAAATCATATATAAACTTCGAGTAAAATTTCTCCAGTTCATTCACAATACTTCCCGCACAATGTTTATCCCCATGTTCCAGGCAGTCATTGATTCTGACCAGTTGATCCGTTGTCCCCGAAATAGCTGACAATACGACAATCCTCTTTTCCTGTCCCGTGAAAAGATCCGGAAGTCTCCCAAACCTTTCAGGTGTCCCCAGAGATGTACCTCCAAACTTTAACACTTTCATGAGTTATCATTTATTCGTTTTTCCATTGCAATAATAAAAAGAAGAAATTTTCTTGTAAAGTTTTTGTAAAAAATAAACATTATTTTAACTTTGTGTTAAATTTTTAACATAATGATTTCAGTATCAGAAGCCGTTCGTCAGGAAATCCGCGAGACTCCGTTTTTGGAAGAACTTTTACAAGAAGGGTTAATCAACCAGTCGTCCCTGGCCCGAAAGTTACGAACAAAGATAGAGAAAAGGTTGCAAAAGCCTGTTACGGAAAGTTCTCTCATTATGTCTATCAGCCGGATGCCCCTGGATGCCGCCAATCGGACAAATATGCAATTACAGAACTTTGTCCGAAATCTGGGGGATATGATCACGCGAACCAATCTTATGGACTTCACATTTCAAAACTCACAAACACTGGTAGTCCACCAGTCTGAATTTTTGCAAGCCATCGGGAAAAACCGGGGGATTTTCTGTACATTTTCACAGGGTGTAAATGAAACCACAATCATTGTCAGCAATCAAGGGTCCCATCTTGTTGACATCTATTTCAAAGATGAAAAGTTATTATCCCGTAAGAACGGGCTTTCGTCAATCACCATTAAATTGCCGGCTGAAAACACCGAAATTTCCGGTTTTTACTACTTTATTTTAAAAAATCTTGCCTGGGAAGGGGTCAACATCACGGAAGTAATATCTACCACCAACGAATTTACACTGGTTTTCTCCGACCAGGATATTGAAAAAGCCTTCTCTGTACTTTTATCACTAAAAAAGAATTCTAATATTCACTGAAAGTAAATTGTAAAAAAACCCGTATTATTCATCCGGTTCGTCCTTTATATTTTCACCGGTTTTTTCAGACAAATAATCAAGATCTGCATATTTGTTTATAAAAAATTCCTTTACTTCATCTTTCAGAACGCCTGTATCATCATAATCCTCATCGGTATTGATGATATTGTCCGCTTCATCCTGTGTCATACGCACAAGATAACAATACTCATCCGTTTCAAACGGAAGGGCACTGACATACTTTCCATCCTTGTTCAGGAATGTAATCAAATGCTGGCTGAACCCTTCGGGATAAGTCAGTTTTATTTGTTCCTGAATACGCTTATCCAGCTTGTTGTAATCTTTGATAATCCTAGATTTGCTCTTTTCCATATGCAATAATAATGAATGCACAATGATAAAAAAAAATCTTAATCAATATTTTTCCAATTTATTTTTTGGAAAAAAAAATTGGAAAAATAGAACATTGTTTTTTCCTTTGTTTATACCATTATTTTTAAAAACTTACGTAGATATTCAATATTACCAAACATGACAAAAACCAGTCATAAATAGTAATTATGAAACGTCCATGATAAAATAATTATGATTTTAACACACACGTGCATAATTATTTTATCATGGTAAGTTCCATCTGATCTTTAGAAAATAAATATAAACAGATGAAAAATATATTGTTTCTGATTTTTTTTGGTGGTATTCTATTTCTATTCGATTGTACTCATAGTAGCAAACAAAAGGTTGCCACAGATTTTGAGGAACCTGCCGACCCTGACACACTGGCTTCTGTTTTTTGGGAAAAAGTTCCGGGCCGGGTTCATGCCGCCTTCGGAGATATCAATATCCGCTTCAGGAAATCCCGTCCTACGGAAAAAGGCCTTTCACTCGAATGGAAAGGTATAGGATGGCGTGGCGAAAGGATACACACGCAGGTTATCCTTTGGAGTTCGGAAAATACGGGTAACCTGAAGGTACATGTCAGCAATCTGCAAAACAACCACGGGAACATTATCGAGGCTTCCTCCCTCTCCCTTCATCCTGTAGGGTATGTTTTGTCAGATACTGTTTACACCGGTTGCCGGCGACGGTTACAGGACACCATGTCATCCATGTTATCCCCTGATATTTTATACGGTAACCGTCCCTTTTCTCTTCAGGCCAGGGAAGTACGACCGGTATGGCTGACGATCAATATCCCCCGAAATACTATCCCCGGCCTGTACAGAGGATCGGTTATCATCCGTTCGCAGGAAGATTCCATCTATCTTCCTTACTCAATCAGGGTTCAGGATATGGAACTGCCTCCTGCTTCCGCGTGGCATTTTCATCTGGATCTCTGGCAGAACCCTTATGCCATTGCCTGGTATCATAAGGTTCCTCTCTGGTCGGAAGAACACTGGCAATTAATACGGAAATATTTAAAGTTACTTGCAGGTGCCGGACAGAAATGCATCACTACTTCTATTACTTACAAACCTTGGAACGGACATACCTTTATTCCTTATGGCAGCATGATCACATGGATCCATAACTCCAACGGACGTTGGGATTATGACTACTCTGTTTTCGACCAATATGTTCAAACAGCCATGGAATCAGGGATTATAGCCCAAATCAATTGTTACACCATGGTGCCCATTAACAACAGCTTTCGCTATTTTGAGGAAGATTCCTCAGGATATGTCACTGTTACTTGCCGTCCCGGCAACAAAGTTTATGAAGACCTGTGGCGACCCTTTTTGGCTGATTTCCGGGAACATCTCAGGGAAATGGGCTGGTTGAATAAAACCGTCATTGCCCTGGATGAACGCGAATTCGAAGATACCCGAAATCTGATCCATTTTCTGCAACAAACCGCACCGGAATTTAAACTTGCCCTTGCAGGAGGATATTTCAAGGACATCATCCGGAATATTTATGATTTCAGTTCCAATTACAGATTTCTGAACAAAGATATTCAAGGGATTGCCGGACAGCGGCGATTACGAAAACAGATCACCACCTATTACGTGGCATGCGGCATTCCCAAGCCCAACAATTTCACCTTTTCCCCACCGGCAGAATCAACTTATGAAGGTTGGCTGGCCGCCGCTCTGAACCTGGACGGATTCCTGAGGTGGGCTTACAATTCCTGGCCCGAAGACCCCATGCATGACTCGCGTTTCGTCACCTGGCCGTCAGGCGACACCTATCTTGTCTATCCCGGACCTTACAGCTCGGTCCGTTTTGAAAGGCTTCGCGAAGGCATTCAGGATTATGAAAAAATCAGAATCCTGAAAATCCTGCTTGATAAGAAAAGAGGTCAAATAACCCTTCCTGACTCCCTGAACCCGGATGCATTCCTGCAAACGATCCATTCGGAAAGCCTCCGACATGTCTCTGCTGATGAGATCATTCGCCAAGGAAAGATACTTGTCAATAATCTTACCGATTTTCTGGCAAAATAACATTAATCCCAAATTCCTCAATAGAAGATTATCCCAACTTAAGCGATAGAAAAATTCTATTGCTTAATTGACGAAGAAAATCATAGCATTCCATCAAAATGGAATGTAAGAAATGTCGTGATTCACCGCCATAGCTGCTTCAAATGCATAACGTTCATAACCCTGACACAAATATGGGGATGGAACGTTTCATAATCCTAAATTTCTTTCACATAAATCATTTTATTCCATAATAATATGACAGGATCGTTTCAAACCAGCGGAAGGGCAAGATTCCTTTCAACCAAACTGCAAGTTTTTCATTTGGTTTCCCGACCACATATCTAAAGCCCGGATATTTTTTTCTAATAACGCAATAAATCTTACGGGCTACTTTGATCGGATTCCCCCCATTCAGTTCATTTCTAACAATGATATCTCGTGTTTTTCTGAGCTGTTCCAGATAGGGAGAAGATGCATTTTCCACAACAGACCATTCCCGCCGGGAAGTAAATTCGGTATGCATATCTCCCGGTTCCACCAAAACCATTTTTATACCAAAGGGCCTCACTTCCATGCTCAGTGCTTCGGTGACACCCTCCAGCGCAAATTTTGCGGAGCTGTAAAAACC
>Ga0136651_10000383_pt1 | contig 24135 bp, 9 predicted proteins | sample Mar14236cmmetaG_FD_94867 | JGI IMG/M metagenome (GOLD analysis project Ga0136651, IMG submission 94867) | Marine hydrothermal vent microbial communities from Guaymas Basin, Gulf of California to study Microbial Dark Matter (Phase II) - Marker... ... | reverse complement strand
TGAGAATGAGATATTTTCTGAAAGATATTGGTTATTCATTTTTCCACTGAAGAAGGAAAATCTATGATCAGAATTGAAGAGATCAGACTTCCAATAAATTCGTCTCGAACTCGATTGAAAGAGGAAATATGCAGGATACTGCATCTCAAAGCTGAAGATATTGAGTACTATAAACTCATAAAAAAAGCGATCGATGCACGAAAGAAAAAGAATATCCTTTTTGTCTATACTGTAGATGTAATATTTTCTGATAAAATAGTTGAGAAAGAATGCCTAATAAGCTTACAGGAAGATAGATATAACAAATTAAAAAAGAGACATCGCATCAGGGAGATGGAACCGTACAATTACGAAATACCACGAGTAAATTATACAAAATATAACCAGAGACCTATCGTTGTCGGTAGTGGACCAGCAGGATTATTTGCCGGATTGCTTCTTGCAAAAGCAGGTCTCGAGCCACTCATAATCGAGAAAGGAAAAAAGGTTGAAGAGCGCATTGACGACGTAGAACAATTCCTGAAAACAGGTGAGCTGAATACAACATCAAATATTCATTTTGGCGAAGGCGGCGCAGGAACTTTTTCTGACGGGAAACTCTATACACTCATCAATGATCATCGAACGAAATACATTTTTGATGAATTTATCGCTGCAGGTGCGCCAACGGAGATCGCCTACAGTGCCCGTCCTCACATCGGAACGGATAATCTGAGAAAAATGCTGAGGATTTTCAGGGAGAAGATCGAGAATTTTGGGGGTGAATTTCTTTTTGAGCATGCGTTGCAGGATATCATTATAGAAGATTGCATGGTGAAAAAGATCAAAGTAAATGGAAAAATATATACAACTTCCTCTCTTATTCTTGCCATAGGAAATGCTGCAAGAGACACGTTCGAGATGCTCCGGCACAGGCACATTAATATGGAAGCAAAAGCTTTTTCTATAGGCGTTCGTATCGAGCATCCCCGTGAATATATCAATAAACTTCAATATGCGGAAAATTATAAAAATCCAAAACTACCCCAGGCACAATATAAACTTGCTGTGCACCTGAGAAACGGAAGGGGAGTCTATACGTTCTGCATGTGCCCGGGCGGCTGGGTAGTGCCTGCTGCAACTGAAGCCGGCGGAGTGGTAACCAATGGCATGAGTACGTTTGCTCAGGATAATGTAAACTCAAATTCAGCACTTCTTGTGGGAGTCACTCCTGCAGACTTTCCTTCTGATGATCCGCTTTCAGGTATCGAATTCCAGAGAATCTGGGAACAAAAAGCATTTGCCTGCGGTGGGGGAGATCACTATGCTCCAGTTCAACTTCTGGGAGATTTTCTTGAAGATAAGCCCTCGGCTTCATATAAAAGCGTAATACCGAGTTATAAACCAGGGAAAACACCCGGTAGTATCAAAGAATGTCTGCCGGATTTTGTGTATGAAAGTTTGAAAGAAGCGATTCCATTGTTGGATAAAAAATTACCCGGCTTTGCCTATCCCTCTGCAGTTCTGACAGCGATAGAGACGCGAAGTTCTTCACCATTACGCATTGTACGTGGAGAAGATTTTCAATCAAATATAAAAGGACTATATCCTGCAGGTGAGGGAGCCGGATATGCAGGCGGGATCGTATCTTCGGCAGTTGACGGAATGAAGGTGGCTGAGAAAATTTTGGTTAACTATAAATGAATCCAGTCAACAAACCAATCAAACACGAAAATCACGAAAAGACACCCCAGTTGAATAGAAACAAATTCAACGGGTTAGGCGAAATAAGAGTTCTATAAATCATGTTTAGGAAAAGTTATCAGAAAATTGATCATAAAATTAATCTAATTTTTTGGATTTTCAATTTTTGCAGACTTATTAAAATGGAATCATAAATAAAATTATGCAAAAAATCAATTTAAAATCTAATACTTTAGAAGAATTAGAGAGCGTAATAATTTCGTTCGGAGAAAAGAAGTATCGAGCAGTACAGCTTTTCCATGTGATTCATAAGCAAAATATTGATACTATTAAAGACATAGCCGTTCTTCCAAAAATCTTGAGGAATGAACTTGCACAAAAATATTTTATTGGTTCACTGCGGGTAGAAAAACGATTTGATTCACAGTTGGATGGGACAAAAAAATATCTGTTCAGATTACATGATGATCATCTTATCGAAAGTGTGCTGATGAAGTACAAACATGGGTACAGCGCTTGCCTTTCCACGCAGGTTGGATGCAGGATGGGATGCCTGTTCTGTGCATCCACAAAAGGTGGGCTTGTGCGGGATTTGACTGCAGGTGAGATCGCTGATCAGGTGTATCAGATGCAGAAGGACAGCAGTGTAAGAATATCGAATATCGTACTCATGGGAAGCGGAGAACCGCTTGAAAATTATGAGAATGTGATCAAATTTCTTTCAATCATACATAATGAACACGGGCAGAATATGGGGTATCGCCATATCACGCTTTCGACCGTCGGTATTCCTGATAAAATCAGGCAACTCGCAGACGAAGCTTTACAGATAACGCTTTCTATCTCGCTTCATGCGCCAGATGATGAACTGAGAAAGCAGATCGTGCCGGTTGCTCGGAAGTATTCAATACAGTCGATTCTTGATGCTTGTAAATACTACTTAGAGAAAACTCATCGCAGGATCACCTTTGAGTATGCCTTGATACAAAATTTGAATGACGCTGAGGAACAAGCAAGACAGTTTGCAGGATTGCTCAAAGGATTACTATGTCATGTGAATTTAATACCAATGAATTCCATTAAAGAATCCAATTTACGACCGACATCACAGAAACAAGTACAGAAGTTTCATGATGTTCTAGAATCAAAAGGGATTAATGTAACAATTCGCAGGGAGTTGGGTGGTGACATTAATGCAGCGTGTGGGCAGTTGAGACGGGATTATTATAAAGATTCTTAAACCACGAATTAACACGAAAGAACACGAAATATTAAATCTTTGATTTTGATGTGAATCATCATTTCACAGGGTTGACTATCCGCAGGTGGGCGGTCGAGTTAAGCTCGTTTGTTTATTACTTTGGAGTAAATCGACTATGTCGATTTCACATTGACACAGTCAATGCAGTCCAAAATACAAACTGTTTATCAAGGTATAATCAAATGTAGATTGGCTTGTTAAAGCCCATTAGAAGCAGGGATTTCCATCTTTATTGCTTTATCCCTACCAATCAGGATAATTAGTAAAGAGGAGGGAAAAAGTAACGTAAGATTCCGATCTTGCGCACATATTCAACACCCGTTTTCATTTCATTCCGTCGTGGCAGGCGAAAAAGCACGAAAAAATAAAATAACCACTGAGAACACAGAGAAAGATCCATTTATAAAAAGGTAATTTCTCATAAACAAAAAGGCTTCTCATTCCCGAGCACCCCTGCCGGGGCGTAGTGAAACGGGGACTGGATCAGGAATCCAGTTTTTTAAATCTGCGTTATTCAGTCCGATCTACGAAAATCTGTGTCCTACTTCCTTCCTGATATTTTCACGGAAATTGACATCCATTTTAATCAATTACTATTCATAAAAAAGAAATCTTAGGACGTTCAATGCATAATAGGTATCTGTATATTCTCATTACAATCTCTCTTGTATTTCTAAACCATTCATTACTACATGCTAAGAGAAAAAGCAAAGAAATAATGCCATATCCATACGAGTGGCATTTCCAGCAGGACACTGAGCCGATAACAACCGAGATAATCGGTAACCCATTAGACTATGCAGGAAAACGGATCGGCATGGATGTACGCAATTTCGAATTACCAAAATCTTATGAGAATTCCTATCGTTTTGCATGTAGGTTTCCGCTTATCGATTATGTTTCGAATCAACCGCTCTACATGAAACAATGGACTGAAGAAGTGAGTGAAAAATTTACTGTACATCAAACTGATGAGGGGATAAAGGTTACAAATTATGCGCTCGAATTACTCCGTGACACTGAAGCTTTTCCTCAAATGAGTATTTCCCAGAATATTGAGCTGTTCGAGGATTTCAAAGATATGCTTCGATCACGTTCATTTACCTCGGAATATCGAATGGCTATCTTAAATCTGGTTGAAAATTATCTCATAGCAAAGTCAATGATTTCACAGGCAAAAGAAGAACTTTATTCAGAAGATCTAAAATTCTTCAATGACAATCCCGGTTATTTTCTCATTCCCGATGGGGAAAAAATGCCGTCACTCACCGGAAATGTTTCAACACAATTCGATTTTATCGAGCATGCAAGAAAGTTCAAGTATCAGTATATGTTTTTTGCCGCAAAGATCATATCTGACGCGATATATGAGTACCGAGAAGCAACAAAAGATTTAACGGTTTCTGAAATATATAGCACAAAATCAGCATCTCACGAGCCCTTCATTTACGTAACAAATTCTCTCAGAATTGTCATCAGGGGCATCGATGATGATTTCTATACCAAGGATGCTCATCTGCTCATTGATATCGACGGAGATGATGTATATCAGAACAATGCAGGCGGCTGCAGGTCGAGCTTTGAGGAAATAGCGGTCTGCATCGATCACAATGGCAACGATAGATATGAAGCACCGAATGACCTTTATGTACAGGGATTTGGTTTTCTTGGGTGCGGATTTCTTGCCGATTTCAAGGGAAATGACTCGTATACTGCAAAACATTTTGCTCAGGGGGCCGGTGTGTGTGGAGTTGGAGTTCTTTGGGATAAATCAGGATTCGATACATATAATGCCCACGCATTCTGCCAGGGAGCAGGTATGTTCGGGCTTGGCATGCTGCTCGATGATGCTGGAGAAGATCTATATGATTGTGCAACACTCGGACAGGGAGGTGCAACAACACTCGGAATGGGCATTCTGTCTGATCTTGAAGGTGACGATCGTTACTATCTGGCAATCGATGATTCAAAAGATGCATTGGGAAACCTTGCCGGATACGGACAAGGGGGAGCACTTTCATTTAGAAATTATCCCTGGAGAAAAAAACTCACTGCTTACGGCGGTGCCGGTCTGCTTTTTGATGCGTCAGGCAATGACCGATACTGGACAAAGGGCTGGTGTGATCAGGGTGGAAGTTATATCATGTCATTGGGTGCGCTTGTGGATATTGCGGGTAATGATCATTACACGGCAAATACCGGACAGGGAAGCGGCATTCATATAACTAATGCGATCCTGATCGATAAAGACGGGCATGACATCTATGAAGGTGGATTCCGCACAGGAGGTTCAGGTGGGGACAGATCTGCCGGATTTTTCATTGACTATGCAGGGAACGATATATATACATCTCGAACGTCATCATACGGTACTGGTGGGAAACCTTTGAGTTACTCACTCTTTATTGATTATCAAGGCGAAGATACGTACATCTGTAGTGACCCAGAGAATGAGATCACCTTCAATAACTGGCAGAGTTTTGGTGGTGTCTGGCCCGAGTCGGAACACTATAATTGGCCTTTCGCAATCTGTATGGATCTTGAAGACGAAGATGATTATCGTGTTAAGTATCATGAAAATAATTGTGAGCGATCGAGCTTCGGGCACGGTATTTTTATCGATACTGAGTGGGATAAAGGGGATGTAATAGGTGCGGTACATAATAAACTTAAAGATCAAAAACTTCCTGAATTGCCGGAAAAAATTACAAACTCAGGATATAGAAGCAACTTTGAAGAACTGTTATCGCCGAGTCCATTTATACGCTTCCAGACGATCGGTAAACTTATTGAAGATTCTACAGAAGTCATTCCATACCTTGCTGAGATCTTACAAGCATCTAATAATAGAAATCTTAACAGAGATGTACTCGAAATTCTCCACTACAATCTTGTTGAAAATGAAATTGATGAAATAACGGAACAAGCTCTGATCACCTGCTTGAATTCACCTGATGAAGAAGTACGTTGTGTAATAGCCGATGATATCGGAATGTGGAATTTGCAGAATGGACAGAAGATGTTGTTGGAAATTGCTGTATCGGATACTTGTGCTGATGTTCGGTATACTGCATTGAAATCATTAATAAAATTGAAATCAAAAAAAGGATTATTCTATGCCCGAAGATTATCGGAAAAAGATCAGTCTGAAAAAGTTCGCAGAATAGCAACATCGTATCTCGGCGTTGTAGATGATGGCATCGATCCATTTCCTCTTCTCAGCTATATCCTATTGCATGATTCTTCACCTTCTGTTCAAGTAACAGCAGCAGAAGTTTTTGGCAAACTCAAGGACGAGAGAGCAGTTCCGCTGTTAAAAGAAGCAGCATTATCATATGATGTGTATCTGCAGCGTGCTGCAGGGAAGAGTCTTGCCGAGATGGGATATGTTGAGGGGATCGAGATTTTGATCGAATCTTTATCTTTTCCATCGATAGATGCCTTTGAAAATTATAATTACAATATACCCAATTTTATTGCTATGTATGCAGGATTTGATCTGCCCGATTCAGAACGATATGATCAACAAAAATGGATGGATTGGTTTAAAGTTAATAAAGATTCTATAAATATTCTACAAAATATTTCGAATATTAATGATTATAACTCAGTACGTGATTCCATTACAGAATTGAATCAAGATAGTAAAATACTACTTCTTCAAAATTTTATAAAAAAGCATCCCAAGTTCTTACAAGCCAAAAAGGATCTTGCGTCAATCCTTAATAACATTGCATGGAATCTGATAACCGCACCTGTTGGTTCTGAAAATTATGATCCAATAAAAGGGCTTGAATATGCCAGATTATGTGTTGAACTCGATCCCCAAATACAATATATTGATACACTTGCTGAAGCAGAATTTGTAAATGGTAATGTTGAAGAATCAAAAAGAATTTGTGAACAAGCGCTTGCCGATAAAAATAATGAAAAGATGTTTCTTGAGAGATTAGAAAAGTGTAATAGGATATTGAATAGATAGAATTCTTGAATGAGTTGACTAAAATAATACTATTTTATTAAAATAGTTGTAGATTTATGAAATATAGGGACAACTATGGATAAAAATGAAATAAGTGATTACAAAGAGTTCAATAGCGTCATAGAACAACTCAATCAACTTATCGAGAAACAGAGTAATCATATTAAACAGCTTATACACATTGGTGAATCACTCTCTGCAAAAAATAGCCTTGTAAATATTTTCAATCTTATCCTTAGTGAAGCGATGCATTATTGCAATGCTGATGGAGGTACTATCTATGTTGTGTCAAGTGACGGTCAGTACCTTGATTTCAAGCTCATGTTTAATGTGTCACTCAACCAAAAAATGGGGGATGTTGACTCACCAATTACATGGCCAAGTGTGCCCCTATTTAATATTGATGAGTCTCCAAATATGAATCATATGGTTTCTTACGTATATCATACAAAGGAGAGTAAAGCCTTTGATGATGTTTATGAACAGAATCTTTTTGATAATACTGGCACAAAAAAATACGATAAAAGAAATAACTATCGCTCAAAATCGATGGTTGCGATTCCTCTTATCAATCACGAAGATGAAGTTATGGGCGTGATCCAACTTATTAACGCACAGGATGAAGAAAACAAAACAATTGGTTTTAATGAAGATCATCTTTTAATGCTTAATTCACTAGCTTCCCAGGCAGCTATCTCGCTTTCCAACAGTAGATTGATCGAGAATCTCGAAGAATTACTTCTCCAATTCATAAAGTCTATTGCAACCGCGATAGATAGAAAATCAAAATATACTGCTGGTCATGTGAAACGGGTAGCAACCCTTACAGAAAAAATGGCTCGTGCGGTAAATAATGATGAAGATGGAGCGTTTGAAAACGTTTATTTCAGCTCAGATCAACTCAAGGAAATCTCCATGTCTGGTTGGATGCATGATGTAGGTAAAATCGTGATACCAGAATGCATCATGGATAAATCAACAAAACTAGAAAAGATCATTGATAGGATTGAACTTATTAGGATACGAAGCGATCTGCTCAAAGAGGTTATCCGGAAAGATATTCTTACATTTGAACGTGACGGGATCCTCACACTGGAGAAAAGAAATAAGCTTGAGAATATTATTGCTCAGATAGAGAAAGACTATCGATTGATAGAAAAACTTAATATTGGTTCAGAATCTTTACCAGATAATCTTAAGAATGAGATTCAAAGGATTCAGGATTTTTCATATTTCTCAAATGGCAGGGAATATAAGATAATAACTGATGACGAGGCAAAAAACCTTAAAATCTATCGAGGTACACTTACCGATGAAGAATTTTTAGTAATGAAGGATCATGCTCAGGTCACATGGGATATGTTATCCCCTTTGCAATTTCCCAAAAAATATGAAAATGTCCCTCTTTATGCCTCATCACACCACGAGCGTTTAAATGGGAAGGGGTATCCAAATAAATATCCCGAACAAAAAATTCCGCTACAAGCTCGTATTATTGCTGTTGCTGATGTCTTTGAAGCGCTATTAAGTGATCGACCATACAAAGCTGGTAAAAAACTCAGTGATGCTTTGAAAATTATAGCATATATGGTTAAGGATCATGAATTAGACAGCAGGATAGTGGATCTACTCCTTGATTCCGGTTTGTATCTGTCCTTTGCGCGTGATATTGTAAAAGTAAAGAAAGATTTGATAGATTCTTTTGAGATCGAGGAAATTAAGAAAATCTATAGAGAGTAAGAATGGAATAATAGTATGGAAGGTGAACAATGAATAAACTACCAATTACAGTGTTATATGTTGAGGATGAACATATCATTCTTCAGTCAGTTAAGGATATACTTGAAGGACGAGTTCGAAAACTGTTTTTAGCCACTAATGGTAAGGAAGCACTGGAACTATTCAAGGAGCATATGCCTGATGTGATCATAACTGATATCAAAATGCCTGGTATTGATGGTCTCGATCTGTTGAGAGCAGTAAAAAAGATCAAACCAGATACAAAGTTAGTGATACTCACAGCCTTTGGAAAAAAGAACTATTTAATGGATGCAATCACCATTGGAGTAGATAAGTTCATTTTGAAACCCGTTGAAGAGAAATCATATCTGAATGAATTGAAGGATCTGGCACAAACAATCAAACTGGAAAAGCAACTGAAACTTGAAGAAGAAAGGCGAATAAAAGCTCAGGAAGAGTTAGAAGAAGCGAATAAACGTCTGAGTCGTCTAGCCAGAACAGACCCGCTTACCGGTCTTTCTAACAGACGTGATATTTATGATAAACTTGATTATGAGATCAAACGTTTCGAACGAAATGATAAACCTTTTTCTATTGCGATAGGAGATATTGACGAATTTAAGTCGATAAATGATAATTATGGACATGATGCTGGAGACTTTATACTTTTTTCTATTGCACATCATATGCGGGCAATTCTTCGTAAGCAGGATATTGTCGGTAGATGGGGTGGTGAAGAGTTTATATTCATTTTCCCAGAGACAAATATAGAAGGTGCGCAAATCGTTGCAGAGAAAGTACGGAAAGCTGTAGAAAATAAAATCATGATATATAAGGAATTTAAAATATCTCTGACGATTACCATTGGAGTAGCTACCTATGATCAGATGCAGACGATTACCGAGTGTATAAAAAAAGCCGACACTGCACTCTATAATGGCAAACAAAAAGGTAAGAATTGTGTGGTAACATATTCTCAATCGTAATGACGTCCAATATCTTCAAAATACTCACTTTAAAAAAAATAATTAAAAGTTCCCTACTAATACAATATTAAGAAATTTCCACCAAAAAACTTGACGAGGTGACTGGAGGGGTTACCTTTTTGTTCAAATTTTTTTGAATAAAATGTTGAAAGCACTGATTTAATGAAAAGAAATATAAAGATTTACACCGTTAGTTTTCTGTTAATTGCCTTATTATTAACAAGTTGCGCTAATTTTCTTGAGCCCATTATGAATTCTGGACAACTTAAAATCGAAGCGATAATTACAACAGTCGGTTATGCTCGTGATGTATATGTAGGTCAAGATCACATATATATAGCAGAGGATCAAGCCGGATTTTCTATTTATAATAAAAACAACGAATTGGTTACTCAATATTATGGGAATATAGAAAATGCACGCCTGATACATGCTGTGGATGATAAGAATAGACTTTTTGTTTATGATAGATATGGAAGTCCCGCATCAATCATGGTGTATGATATTTCTAATCCATCAATTCCATTAGAAATGCCTCCAATAACAGGTCAAACCAGCAGTGTGGAAGATCTAAAATGCCAGATGAAAGCTGACAGTACAATTGATATTTTATGGACTCATGGAAATAAATATCAATATGGAAATTATAACGACTTTTGGCTTGGCTCTTTCTCATATGACTTTCCTAATGCAGTTGCAGGATTTTCAATAGATGATACTCTCCTCTTTGTAACAGGTGAACAGAGAGGATTGTATGTTGTAAATCGTAATAATGGCGATATTCTCAGTGAAGTAAATACTACAGGTGAAGCACTTGCAGTTACAATTTTGGATAATTATGCCTATGTTGCTGACAAAACATACGGTATTGCGGTAATAGATATTTCTGATATCCTAAATCCACAGGTCGTTGCAACTCACCAGACTTCCGGTTATGCACAAAAGATTGCAGTGCAAGGAGATAATTTAGTAGTTGCTTCAGGTGGGGGAGGAGTATATCTCTTTGATATTTCAGACCCAACCAAACCAGAACTTATTGATCGTTGGGATGATTCTGATATTGGCTATACCTATGATGTGGAAATGTATAATGGTGAAGTTTTTGTTGCTACCCGTGAGGGTGTGTATCGAATGTCAATTATAAAATAACTATCGAGGTTTTAATGAAAAAAGTATGTATCCCGTTATTTGCAGTTATGATATTATTAGTAAGTACTTTATATGCCTCAGATGTTCAGATCGAAGATTTCTCTCCAAATGAAAAAACCTTTGGTTGTATTGAATCTGATCTTTATACTACAACTTTACAATTCACTCTTCCAGAATTTGAAATTCAGGAAATCCATGAAAAATCTGAAGTGTATTCAAAGGTAAAACTCTTTAATGAGGGAGCACAACTCATAGAAGGGCTTCCCGATGTTCCATCCGTAAGTCGTCTCATAGCGATACCTACTACCGGATCAGTAGAAGTAGAAGTGAATTATTTCGAGGATGAAATAATGCACAATATACAGATTTATCCTTACCAGGGAGAGGATCGTTCGATCGAAAAATTCAAGAAAAGTGAAAAATACTATACCGGATCTATACCTTTCCCGGAACAAATTGTTTCAGTTTCAGAACCTCAGATATTTAGAGATATCCGACTGGTAAATGTTACTATTAATCCTTTCCAATATTATCCTGATAAACAAGAACTTCGGATTATCAAATCTGCTGAAGTGCTGGTAACAACATCATCAAATTCAGCTGCTAATGAAAAGACAAGAGAGCGAAAGATATCAAGGTTTTTTGAGCCAATGTATAAAACCATGATCGTGAACTACGATGAAACCTTCCGCGATGTTGAATATCAGCAACCCAGTTATTTATTCATATATCCAAATGATGCACAGGTCGCAGCTACGATTCAGTACGTTATAGATTGGAAACATCAAAAAGGTTTCTTCGTGACCGGGACAGACACCGGTCATACTGGCACAAGCTCCTCTGCAATAAAATCCTTTATAGAAAATGCTTATTACAACTGGGCAAATCCTCCTGAATTTGTTGTACTTGTCGGTGATGCTGGTGGTTCGTTCAGCATTCCAACCGGGCATTATTCAGGTGGAGAGGGTGATCATTATTACACAACAATTGAAGGCGGCGACATACTCGCAGATATAATTATTGGAAGACTTTCTTTTAACTCAATTTTGGAGCTTCAGACGATAGTCTCCAAGATCTTAAATTATGAGAAAACACCCTACATGAGTAACACAAGCTGGTATAAGAAAGCTCTTCTTGTTGGTGATCCTTCAACCTCGGGAATGTCATGTGTGTTTACCTGTCAATATGTGAAGGAAGCTATTGAGGATTATTCTTCCGATTTTATTTTTGACGAGATTTACAACAGTCCTTTTGTATCAGGAATTGCGAACTCGATCAATAATGGTGTCAGCTACTTTCATTATAGAGGATACTATGGCATGAGTGGTTGGGATAACAATGACATTTACAATTTAAATAATGGGTATATGTTACCTTTCGCAGTATTTCCAACATGCGGAACAGGAAGTTTCGAAGGTTCGGGGGCATGCCGATCGGAAGCATTTTTAAGAGCTGGCTACCCAACAGCACCAAAGGGTGCAATAGCTGCTTATGGTACAGCTACTCTCAGTACACACACAACTTTTAACAACTGCGTTTCCGGAGGATCCTTTGGGGCAATTTTTACAGATAATATTTTTAATCCGGGTGGTGCTCTGACAAGAGCCAAGCTAAGTCTATTCAACAGCTATCCTGCTAATCCTAGTAATTGGGTGAATTGTTTCTCATACTGGAACACCCTGATGGGTGATCCCGGTATTGAATTATGGACTGGTGTGCCAATTGAACTAGAAGTGACTCATCCAACAACAGTTCCCTTAGGATCGAATTATATAGAAATTCATGTTGATAACGAGTTCGGTTTTGCTCAACAGAATGCATGGGTAACAATTCTTTCTGATGGTGATGAGATTTTTGAAAGTGGTTATACAGATACACACGGTAACGTAGTTTTACCAATTACTCCAGGTTTCACAGGCGAGATAAGTATTACTGTCACCAAACATAATCACGTTCCTTACATCTCAAGTTTTTCTATCCAGCAGTCAGACTCCTTTGCAAGTTTCGATCACTTTGTGGTTGATGATGATAATTCAGGAACTTCTTTCGGAAATGGAGATGGTTTTATAAATCCTGGTGAGGATATCGAATTCCAGGTTGAAATCAAAAATTGGGGCACAGGTAATCTTAGTAATGTAATGGGAGAATTGTCCACTGATAATACAAGTGTAACAATTTCAGATAGTGTAGAAGATTTTGGGGATATTCCATATGCTACTTCTGTATTTTGTGTTGATGATTTTGATTTCTCAGTTGAACCCTCAGCCCTCGGTGGCACTCAGGTTTGGTTCGAGCTTGAGATCTCGGATGATGATACCCACGTGTGGAATGATTTGATACCGATAATCATCGATGGAGCAAATCTTGATTTTGAAGACATTACTATAATGGATGGAAATAATGGAATACTCGATCCAGGTGAAACAGCAGATGTTATTGTCACACTGAAAAATGCCGGAACTGTTACAGCTTATAACATACAGGGCGTGTTAACCAGTTCCGATGATAAAATAATTGTGGAGGATGATACAGGTACCTGGGGACCGATCTATCCAGATGACATGGCAAGTAATAATTCTAACACTTTTGAGGTAACCGCAGATTTTCAGATAATTCCAGGAAGTCAGTATTATCTGCAGCTTCATCTTACAAATCCTTCCGGATATGATGAGTATGTTTCAGTTTTACTTGAAGTCGGTTCAGTTGACATAGGTGATCCTCTTGGGCCAGATCCTTATGGTTACTACTGTTATGATTCAGGTGATACGGATTATACTATCGCTCCAGTTTATACATGGATAGAGATTGATCCCAACTACGGCGGGAATGGAACAGTCCTTTCTCTATCAGATTATGGAGATACGGGTGATATAGCCGATCTTACCTTGCCATTTAATATTACATTTTATGGTAGAATGTATGAAACCATTACCGTGTGTACAAATGGGTGGCTTGCACCAGGTGGATCAGAACAAGCATCATTTATGAATAGACCCATTCCTGAAGCTGGAGGACCTTCTCCAATGATCGCAGCTTTCTGGGATGATCTGACCACTCAGAGTGGAGGACGTGTGTGCTATTATTATAATCCCAGTTCGCACTATTATGTTGTTGAGTGGTCGAGAATGAAGAATGATTATAATAACGCCACAGAAACTTTCCAAGTTATTATATATGATTCTGCATATTATCCCACTCCAACTGGTGATTCTGAGATTCTTGTGCAATACAAAACAGTGAATAATGTAAATGCCGGTTATTATTCAGGTGGGTATATCCACCATGGAGAATATGCTACGGTTGGGCTTGAAGATCCAGATGGCATTTCTGGTCTGGAATATACATTCAGCAATAATTATCCTACTGCTGCCAGAATCCTTGATGATGAAATGGCTCTTCTTTTCACTACCCGTGGCGCAGAGGTACTGGACCCACCTTCGGCAAATATATCTCCTATGATGTTCAATTTTGAGATAGAGCAAGGACAAACCGGAACCGATATATTGGAAATATCAAATTCTGGAGAGTCTAATCTGATATTCTCAATAGATAAGGAATATCAAAATTCTAGGGATTCTGGCGGACCAGATGCTTATGGTTACATGTGGGTTGATTCAAATGATCCAGGAGGACCAGATTTTGAATGGGTTGATATTAGTGCAGTTGGTACAAGCGTTTCATTCACACATAATGATCATGCTGCTGGACCTTATAATATTGGTTTTGATTTCAAGTTTTATGGTGAGACATATGATGAATTCATTATAAATCCCAATGGCTGGATAGGATTCGGTTCGGATTGGACAGACTGGCATAATTACTCAATTCCAAGAGCAGATGCTCCCAGACCGGCTATATTCGGTTTCTGGGATGATCTCGATCCTATACAGGGTGGAGAAGTTTCATATTATACTAATGGGATTGATAGTCTCGTTATCTGGTTTGATGATGTTATCCATTATCCAGGACAACAAAATGGAACCTATAATTTCCAGATTATCATTACTGAGAACGGGGGAATCAAATACCAATATGATTCTGTATCAGGAGATACTGATTCTGCAACTATCGGCATTCAAAATGCAAATGGCTCTATCGCACTTGAAGTAGCATATAACGAATATTATGTGCAGAATAATCTTGCTGTTGAATTTTATCGTGTAATAGACTGGTGCTCTGTTGAGCCATCTAATGGAATTGTGTTCCCGCTGGATTCTCAAGAAATTACTATTCAAGTTGATACCGAAGATCTGGACTATGGGGAAACATACTATTGCGATCTTTATCTCACGACTAATGATCCCAATCATAGTTTGGAAATTATACCGATTGCACTTACTGTAGGTGATCTTGATTATGGTACTGTCGAGGGAATAGTAGAATTGATTGGTGGCTCTGCTACACCAGATAATGTCATCATCACAGTTGGAGCAAATCTTATCTTTCCTGATGAGCTTGGATTCTTTTCATCACAAATTCCAGTTGGGACCTACACGTTCTCAGCTCAGTGCAATGGTTACGATCCATTTATTGAACAGATAGAGATCTATGTTGACCAAACAACTTATATTGATCCCATTCTGGAATTTGTAGAAGCTCCAGAAAATATCTGGGCTGAAATATCTGAAGAATATAAAGCATTGATCAGATGGAATGACGTTAATTCCTTGAAGAAAGGAAGACTCTTCCAATCATACACTCTTTTATATAGAGTTAATGATGGCGATTGGGAAGAACTGGTTTCAGGTCTGAATGATACAACTTATGTACATGATCTATTTGCCATGCCAGACGCAGATTATAAATACGGAGTTAAAGCTGTATATGAGAATTCTGAGAGCCAGATCACCGAGACAGATGTAATTACCATTTTTCGCTTTGTAGATACAAGGTTTGAATTTTCACTATCTAATGGTGCTAGTCCCGAAGAAATACAATTTTCACTTACCGGACTTGATACGATCTATACTCAGGTCTTTGAAGAGATTACTCCTCCTTCAGGTGTGCTTACTTTTGATGATGTATTTATGAGTGATTATCATCTTGTTGCCGAGAAAATAGGATATGAGACTATTGATGAAATAATAACGATTTCATCTGATACGACCGAGTTTGAATACACCCTCCAATACATCACTGCAACTGGCGATCAACCAATTCCGCTGGTTAATAAGATCGAACAGAATTATCCGAATCCATTTCATGTCATAGATGGAGAAAGTGTTTCAACTCAAATTTCTTATCATGTTGCCAAACCTGCAAATATCACGATTGAAATATTTAATATTAAAGGTGAAAAAGTTAAGATTCTAATTAATGAGCATGTTGATCCGGGTATATATACTGTTGCTTGGAATGGTCTCGATTCAAATAAAAAAGCTATGAGTTCAGGGATCTATTTCTATAGAATGCTCATTGATGGTAAGCCGTACGAAAGCAAGAAATGTATTCTCATTAGATAGATCGTGAATACATTCTAATTATAGATTTTTTTTAATAAGGAGTTTTTGTTTATGAAAAAATTTTTAATGATAGTGGGGGTACTATTTTTATTTGCGGGATTATCCGCTTCTACTATTGAACAAGTATATCACTTTGACAATCCTGTAGTACGAAGAGTTGATGCTGATTATCATACAATAGAATTTTCTTCAACAATGCAATCAGCTAACATAGGGCAACCCGTACTTCCATACAGGGCAGTTTCGTTACTCTTACCACCAGGCGAAGAAGCTATTTCTATTGAGATAATTGCAGAAGATAAAATATCTCTTACTGAAACGTATGTACTCTATCCCAGGCAATATACTCGTCCCATTTCAAAGGGCGAATCTGGAATATTTGCGATAAATCACAAACTTTATAACGATTCGACAACTTATCCTAAATCCTTACATGGAGAACTTACGACTCATTATATGAATGGATATGGATTTGCTTTTTCATCAGTTACACCAGTACAGTATATTCCAAAAACTGGAGAAGTATCTTACTTCAGAACTGTTCGAGTCATAGTTACCACTGAAGAAATAAGTAACAAGCAAGAGAATCTTCTTTCGGTAATTTCCTCAAGTGATATTACGCAGAAAGTATTACATATAGCAGATAATCCAGATATGATAGAATTCTACTCTCCTTCAGCTCGAAATGATGATTATAATATTCTAATCATTACTCCTCAAGATTATATAGATGAATTTGACGATCTTATCGCAATGTATCTCACTCAAGGATTACTAACTGAGGTCGCTGCGGTGGAAGATATAGATTTGATTATGAACGGAAGTGATGTTCAGGAGAAAATAAGAAACTATATTATTCAGGAGTATCAGAACGCAGGCATTGAATATGTGATACTGGGTGGAGATAATGAATATATTCCCCATAGAGGATTTTATTGCCAGGTGCAATCTTCGTCAGTATATACAGATGATGATATTCCAGCAGATCTTTATTATTCAGCGCTGGATGGAACATGGAACGATGATGGAGATAGTTATTGGGGTGAAATAGGTGAAGATGATCTTCTTCCTGATGTTTCAGTTGGAAGAATTTCTTTCAGCAATTCAGCTGAACTCGCTAATGTTCTCAACAAATCTATGATGTATCAGGAATCACCAATTTTGGGCGAACTTGAAGATCCTATTCTGGCTGGTGAAGATCTATACGATAATCCCCAGACGTGGGGTGGTGATTACCTTGATCTCCTTGTTGGTTACCATGAAGATAATGGCTACACGACTGATGGCATACCTCCTTCACAAAATATAGAAACGTTATATGACCGTGATATTGGTTACTGGGATAGTTCTCAGTTGATAAACAAGATCAATGAGGGGAAATCCTATATTCATCATTCCGGTCACGCTAGTGAGACTTACTGTATGAGAATGTACAGCAGTAGTATTACTAACTCAAATTTCAGTGATGTAAATGGAATCATACATAACTATACACACGTATATACACATGGATGTCTTTCCGGTGCTTTCGATGATAATGATTGTATCGCAGAAAAGATGGTCAATTTAGAAAACTTTGCTGCATCTTTTGTAGGTAACTCGCGATATGGATGGTTCAATGAGGGGCAGACAGAAGGTCCTTCTGCACATCTGCATAGAGAATATGTCAATGCATTATACATGCTTCGGACTGATAGAATTGGTGAAGCTCATTTAGATTCAAAAATTTATACTGCTCCATGGGTGAATGCTCCCGGTCAGCACGAGGAAGGTGCACTAAGATGGTGCTTTTATTGTTGTAATGTGATAGGGGATCCTGTAATGTCCATCTGGACTGGAGAACCAATCGCATATCAGGTAACTCATCCAGATAGTATATATATTGGTCAAAATCAGTTACAAGTTGCTGTCTCAGGAATGGGAAACTCAACTGAAGGTTTGGTTTGTACTCTTTTAAAAGATGGGGTATTTCATGGAAAAGCTGTGGTTAATTCCTCTGGAATCGCATCAATTCCTATTGATCCCGTCTTTACTGAAGTTGGAACCATTCAGTTGTTCATAACAGGATACCAGGCACTCAAATCTGAATATGATATTACGATAATTCCCAGTGCTGGAGCGTATGTAATTATTGATACTTTTGCAACAAAGGATGATAACAATAACATTCCAGAATATACTGAAGAAGTAACATTTGATTTTACTCTTGAAAATGTTGGTACACAGGATGCTACCAATGTAATAGCAACTCTTAGCACTAATGATGATTACATTACCTGTTCCTACTCCACAGCTTTTTTCGGCACAATTCTGGCTGGAGGAACTGCAACTCAGGAAGATGTGCTACCAATTATTGTCGATGCATATGTTCCTGATCAGCATATTTCAACTATCAATATGAATATTTCCGCTGATGATGAACAAACCTGGGATATGCAGTTGTCGATAACACTCAATGCACCAGTATTAGAGATGGGAGAAGTGATTATCGATGATAGCTCTGGTGATAATGATGGTATACTTGATCCAGGCGAAACGGTTACAATGACTATTCCAACAATGAATACCGGACATGCAACAAGCCCGGAAGCTACTGCAGTTCTTAGTTGTACGAATAACTTAATTACAATACAATCTTCATCAGTAAATCTTGGACTGATTGAAGCTGGAGTAACTGAAAATGCAGAATACATCGTTTCTGCTGATCCCCAATTAAATGAAGGAACTTCAGTAACGTTCCAATTTGATGTCAATGCTGGCTCATATTCAATATATGAGAGCTTTGATATGTGTGTGGGATTGATGATAGAAGATTTTGAGTCTGGAGATTTCTTTACTTACGATTGGTATTTCGGTGGAAATGCAGATTGGACGATTGATGAGCTACACTCATTTGAGGGTACATATTGTGCAAAAACAGGAACTATTGATAATCAGTCTGAAACCTCTCTGAAGATCGACATTGAAGTATTTACCGATGGAGAAATAAGTTTCTGGAAGAAAGTTTCAACTGAAAACAATTATGATTTTTTGCAATTCTATATTGATGGCTCAATGCAGGATGAATGGAGTGGAGAGATTGACTGGTCACAGGAAACATATTTGATTTCTGCTGGTGTGCACACGTTAGAATGGAGATACGACAAAGACTGGTCTGTTACAGGTGGACTGGATTGTGCATGGATTGACTACATTATCTTTCCACCACTAGGAGCACAAGTATCCAATGATGAGATTTCTGAAATTCAGCAAAACTTCCTCGAATCAAATTTCCCAAATCCTTTTTCAACATCCACATCGATCTCCTTTATGCTAAAAGAACCGGCAAAAGTTGAGATCAGCATCTATAATATATTGGGGCAGAAAGTGAAAACTCTTATTAATGATGAGAAACAGACAGGTTTTTATTCATTAGAGTGGGATGGAAATGATGCCTCTGGTATCCCCGTGGCAAATGGTGTTTATTTTTATCGTATGGCCACGAATGGTTTTCAACAATCCAAGAAAATGATTTTAATAAAATAAATTGAGGAGTCTTACATGAAAAAACTGATTGTAGTAGTTATTCTTAACCTTATTTCACAATTTTTAATTGGTCAAACAATTTGGCAAGATGACGGTATTCCAGTTCGACAAGGAGTTAATATCGAATGGTATAGATCTGGTGCGTCTCTGGAAGATGGCTCGGTAGTATATGTATGGTCGGATACGCGCAGAGGAGATCGTGATGTATGGGCCCAGCATGTTGATATCAATGGAAATCTTCTCTGGGGAGCTGATGGGATCATGGTGAATGGAGAGATAAACAGGCAGGAAGATCCTGTTGTTATCAATACCGGAGATGGCGGTGTCATAGTCACATGGATTGATTTCAGGAATGAAGATGCCGGAGATGTTTATGCTCAAAAATTAGATGAAAATGGAAACTTGCTTTGGGATACAGAAGGTGTTCCGTTATGTCTTGCTGGCGATGTTCAAATCTCTCTGAATATAGTTAATGATGCAAATTATGGTGCATATGTTATCTGGATTGACTCCAGAAATCCTGGCGGTGTAGATATTTATGGAACTCATATTGATGCTGATGGTAATATCGTTTCTGGGTGGGACGTAAATGGAAATCCGATTGCTGCAACTAATGGGGCTCAGGATCAGCACACGTTCTGGGAAGATGGAACCGGAGGAGCGATCGTTGCTTGGCATGATACAAGAGAAGCTTCCAACGAAAATCTTTATATGCAACGAATTGCATCAAATGGTGACTTGCTTTGGGACTTTGGCGGAACGTTGTTGTGTGGAGCAACAGGGACACAAAGTAATGTGAAAATGTGCCCGGATGGAACTGGTAGTTTTATCTTCACATGGAGAGACAAACGAGATGATTCAGATGGTGATATACGCGCGAGAAGAGTGGATATCGATGGAAATCTGTTATGGATTCCAGCAGTGGTTATTTACTCAGGAGATGAGGTTCAGAAGGATCCACGAATTACTGAATCCACAGATACCGGGGCGTTCATTGTATGGGATGACTACCGCAATGATCCGTATAGCTCAGATATTTATGCTCAAAAGACCAATGTAGATGGCGTACTTCAGTGGAATGCTGATGGGCTTCCACTCTGTACTGCCCCGAATGATCAACTTGAACCTCGTCTTATCAATGATGCAAATGGAGGATGCTACTTCGTATGGACTGATGGGCGTGATGGAGGACATCCTTATGAAGATATCTATATGCAGCATGTTAATGATACGGGTAATATTCAATGGGAAGCCAATGGTAAAATGATTTGCGACGCATATGGAGAGCAGTTTTCCCCGCTTCTCAGAGGAGATGGAAACGGAAAAGCTTATGCTATTTGGGGGGACAATCGGACAGGCTCTACTGGTTTATACCTTCAAATCCTCGACGAAGCTGGTACAGAATATCTTGCTGTTAATGGTAAATTGATCTATTACGGACTTTGTGGAGATGCCAAACATTACAGTATATTTTATGACACTGATAAATCAATTATTCTCTGGGAGGATAGCAGAAGTCCATATATTGGCAATCAACTCTATATGCAAACCCTTTCGGCAGATGGAAGCATCGGGCTTGTACAAAATGGAGAGCCAATTACAGATGCTACTGGATCTGACCAGGAAAATGTTGATGCTATATATAATATACAGGAAGGAGAACTGGTTGCAGTCTGGGAGGAAAATAGAACAGGATTCAAACAAGTATATGCTCAAGCGGTAGATGACTTATGTACGTCCCTATGGGCGGATAGCGGTCTTGTGCTGGGGGAATCATTCGGCGATGAACAAAATCCTAAAATATCTTCAATCACAACAGCAAAGAATACCGAATATTATGCAGGCTGGTCTGATTATCGCGATTTTATGAATCCCGGAATCTTCGGACAGAAGATTATTGATGGTATACGCCAGTGGGACGATGCAGGTTTTGAGATTGTTAATAGAGATGGTCAGGATAAACTTACAGATATTGTTGGAAGATATTTCATTTTCCAGAGTGGATCATGGAACGATCAGAATATTTATGTGAAATTGATAGATGAAAATGGTTCTACTGCTGCTGGTTGGCCTGTGGATGGCTTGGAAATATGTACTGCTGTGGGAAATCAGGATAATGCTACAGGCATGATGATTCCTGAAGGGCTTCTTGTCGTCTGGGAGGATAATCGTGATGGTTTATCCATATATGGACAGATTGTTACTGAAGATGCCACTACGCTCTGGCAAGCTGACGGCCTACCTCTAGCTGATTATAATAATGATCAGGATGCCCCTGTTTACATTTATCATGATAATATATATCTCGTATGGGAAGATTTTAGGAATGGAGTGGATTTCAATGTCTTTGGACAAGCATTTGAGTCTTCCACCGGCACAATGCTGTGGAATGCGGACGCTGTTCCAATTGTGGATATTACTAACGATCAGTCAAATCCTGCAATAGCTTTTATTGATGATGTCATGTTCATTCCATGGCAGGATTTCCGAAATGGTTCTAATGCAGACATTTATTCACAGAAAGTTACAGTAACTGGTTCACTCGAATGGATAGATGATCTTGCAATTTGTACAGCTATTAAAAATCAATCAGGTCCATTATCTGTACCTTTTGATGATAATTTTGCATGTTGTATTTGGCAAGATGCCCGTTCGAGCGGAAAAGCCGACATTTATAATATCTATGCACAAAAAGTAGAAATAAATGAAGTGAGTATCGATGATGAGCCAGGACACCAGGATCTGATCTTTATTCATCATTATCCCAATCCGATCTCAGAGAATGTACAGTTCCATATAGCCGAACATGCAATTCTACCTGGAACGCAGCTGCAAATATATAATCTCAAGGGACAGCTCGTGTATTCCAGTGAGCTGAATTCTGCGAACTCTAATTATACTTGGAATCTTTACGATAAGGATAATAAAAAAGTTAAAAATGGCGTTTATTTCTATAAATTGAGCGGACAGGAAATAGATCAAGTGAGTAAATTACTCATTATTAGATAACAATGAAATCGATTTTTTTATTAGTATTTTTGCTTTGCTTTGCATTTCAAAGCATTGCTCAGGTATCGCTTCCTGAAAGGTATCATACATATGCTGAGATTATAGCAGAATTAGATTCACTTCAGATTGTTTATCCTGATTATGTTTTTGTGGATTCGATAGGAGTTACAAAGACTGATTCTATTCCCATCTGGGCAGTAAAACTATCGGATAACGCAGCTATAGATGAAGATGAAGCCGCAGTATTATATGTGGGGCAATGTCATGCTGAGGAGGTTCTGGGAGTCGAAATTACCATGTACATGATCAACGAGATACTGAACCATATGTATCAAAATCCTTATGCGATTTGGCTTTCAGAATTAGAAATTTGGTTCATTCCGACAATCAATCCGGAAGGTTTGCAGGTGGTCATGGACGATTGGGATATTTCATTTAGAAAAACTAAGCGAGATAATAATTACAACGGTATATTTGATTTTGAACCAGGTCCTGGAGATGATATTGACGGTGTTGATCCAAATAGAAATTATTCATATAACTGGGTGCATGGAGATACTCTGTATGACCAAGGTGGGGAAGAACGCTACGATTACTATCGTGGACCCTACCCATTCTCAGAAGGTGGGACAACAGCAATAAAAGAGCTTGCTGAAGAACAGAATTTCCTGTACTCGATCAACTGGCATTCATCAAGAACAGGTAATTTTTCTGAAAAAGTTTTCTATTCTTGGGAGTGGGATGGTGTAAAACGACCACCTGATTTCGATTACAATAAGATCATCGGTGAAACAGTTGCTGGTTTGATCGAAACAGAAGATGGCACTGGATATTATGAACCATCACCCTCGAGGGGAAGAAAAGGAAATGCTCAAGACTGGTTCTATGCTAAGCACGGTACTGTGCAGCTACTTATCGAATGTGGAACAGAGAATTTGCAGCCCAATGCAGCACTTGTGGATGATACCTGCGAACGGTGCAAACTTGGAGCTTATTGGCTCATGAATAGAGCACTCGGCTACCAGACTGATGCCTCATTACTAACCGGACACATCACTGATGCTGGAACAGGTCTTCCTATTGTAGCAGAAGTATATATCGATGATCATGATGTGATATATTTAGAACCCAGACGTTCTGATGAAATTTATGGACGATATTGGCGGTTACTTTCTCCTGGTACTTATTCTGTAACCTACAGAAAAAAAGGATACAAGGATACAACTCTAACTAATGTAACTATTAATAATTCTGGCTGGACGATCAAAAATATTGCTCTTGAACCACTTCAGGAAATCACAGTTACAGGCAGCATTCATAATAATGGCTCTCCAATAC
>Ga0136651_10000382_pt1 | contig 24139 bp, 18 predicted proteins | sample Mar14236cmmetaG_FD_94867 | JGI IMG/M metagenome (GOLD analysis project Ga0136651, IMG submission 94867) | Marine hydrothermal vent microbial communities from Guaymas Basin, Gulf of California to study Microbial Dark Matter (Phase II) - Marker... ... | reverse complement strand
GTCCTATTCCATACTTCATTTCCATTTTCATCTATTTTTATAAGCCATAAATCAAAATCTTGTACATCCTTTTCTTTTAATCCACATATTATGTAGCCATCTTCAGTAGAGTCAATGCATTTTCCATATTCGTATAAAATGTTTTCACCATATGTCCTGTTCCATATCTCTTCCCCATTCTCATCTATTTTTATAACCAGGAGGTCATAATATTTTTCCTCTTTAATGAATCTAGTTCCAACCATGATGTAACCTTCTTTGCATCGTTTAATGCAAAATATTTCATCTGTGAATTGTTTGCCATATGTCCTATTCCAGATAATATTTCCATATTTATCCACTTTAACTACCCATGCATTTCCACCACATGAATAGCTTACTCCTGCAGCAACATAACCATCATCCGTAGAAGTTGCCACTGAATAAAACAAATCGTTCTCCTTTCCGCCATATGTCCTATTCCATACTTCATTTCCATTTTCATCTATTTTTATAAGCCAAGCATCATTATTTCCAGCACCAAATGAATGCGTATATCCTGCAATAATGTATCCACCATCAGTTTTTTGCACACAATGGTCGTTAGCAACTCCATCATTTTCTACTCCTCCAAAAATTTTCATCCATTCTGTATCTCCATCTCCATTGGTCTTTATCACCCCAATGTTCATATCCTCAGTGATTCCTGCTAGTAAATAACCATTTTCTGTAACTTCAACATCCATAATGTAATACAAGTCATAATATACTCTGTTCCAAGTCATTTTTCCTTTCTCATTTATTTTTATTAGCCATCCAAACGAGGATTTATAATTAGAAGTTAAGCCCCCTATTATAAACCCATCATCTAATTTTCTAATGGAATATCCAGCGTCATGCCACAATATCTTACCGAAGGTGCGCGACCATGTATTTTCTGTCATAAAAGAGTTGCTGGCGGTATCTTGCATCCTTTCATTTGGCAGAATGGAAGTATTTTTAACAGAATCATTTGGAGCCGTTCCATTAAACATAAGCGAGGTGAAAAGAACGAAAGCAAGGAGAATGATCTTGGAATGCATAAAGAAAAATCATCATCGATTATTTATCTTTTTATTGCAAATCGAAAGATGCAAAACAAAAATTACTTAAAGAACATTACATATAATCACGAAGATGAAGGCGGCATTATTGCTTTTGACAGCAAACCTATTTTTAATCATAGCAGGGATATTTTTGTTTAGGGAGGTGAGAGTTAATAAGTTAAAATATTCTGATTTGCCTTCTCTAATAGTTTTTGGAATTCTTTTCCTCACTGTATCAGCCCTTTTTCTTGTGGAAATTAAAATTGATCCTCTCATATCTTCCAGATTTGGTTTCGATTTCACAAGAAAAATTTATGAATTTGAGGGAGACATTGTCGCTGCCTTCCAGACCATAAGAAACCCTGTGCTTGACTACTACTTCGTATTCGTTTATATGATTGGCTTTCCTTTCCTGCTATATTTCACCCCTATACTTTATATGGTGTCCAAGGATGTAAAATCCTTCAAATTTGCTGTAGTAAGTTATGCTATAGCCATAGCGATATCTCTTCCTTTCCTTCTCCTTTTTCCTGTTCATGATACCTGGTGGAGTTCCCAGAATTATGAATGGTATCAGGGGCGACCCATATCCTTCCGCCTCGAGGAAATATGGCCAAGTGTGGTAACCATATTCTTCAGCTTCACCACTCTTAATAATTGCTTCCCCAGCCTTCATTCCTGTCTTTCGGCAATAATGGCATATACTGCATGGATTAGAGATTACAGGAGATATAAATACGTGGCGTTGCTTTTTGCAGTTTCGATTCCTATCGCAACACTTTACCTTGGTATACACTGGCTTACAGATGTGGTGGCTGGCGAGGCGATTGCACTTATAACCATTCTTCTTGCCATGAAAATAACTGGTGTAAAATGGAAATAGCATGGTTTACTGATACATGGCTTCCAAACAGGGATGGAGTAGTTACATCTCTTTTGGCATTTAAAAAAGTACTCGAAAGAAAAGGACATATCATATACATATTTGCACCTGGAGAGAAAAATGAGGAGAGAGAAAATCTTTTTTTATACAAAGCCAAAACCTTTAAGCCATATCCTCAATATAAATTTCCTTCCATCCTTTCAATATTTTCTCCAAGAACAAAGAGGATAATCAGAAAAATACAGCCAGATGTGATTCATTCTCATACTCCCGGAATAATGGGCATTCATGCCATCCTTGCCTCTCATGCCATTGATATGCCCCTCTTTTTCACCTTTCACACATTTATAGATGATTCAGTTTATCTGCTTTTCAAAAGCGGAAAGTTGCAGAATATCACAAAAAAATTCATTTATAGATGGCTAAGATGGTATTGTGGCAACTGTAGCTGCATTATAGCACCGAGCAATTATGCTGCAAAACGCCTCACTGGCATATGCAAAAAGGATGTTAAAATCCTGCCAACTGGTATAGAGCTTGAGAGATTTGAAAAAGCAGATGGGAAAAAAATAAGAGAAAGATGGCAGGGTAAAAAGATTATTCTTCACGTGGGTAGAATTGTAAAAGAAAAAAACATTGAAATTCTTATTGAAGCTGCCCCCTATATTCTCAGTAAAATTGATGCTATTTTTGTTATAACTGGCGATGGCCCTTATAAAACCACTTTGCAGAGAATGGCGAAAAAGAAGGGGCTTGAGGAGCATTTTGTTTTTACAGGCTTTGTAAGTGATGAAGAACTATCTTCTTACTATAAAGCGGCGGATGTTTTTGCCTTCCCTTCCACATATGAGACGCAGGGAATTGTGGCATTTGAGGCGATGGCTGCTGGCGTGCCAGTTGTTGCTGCAAGGGCGAAAGCTTTGCCCGATTTTATAAAGGATGGAGAAAATGGATTTCTTGCTAGCCCTTATGATGCAAAAGAGTTTGCAGAAAAAATTATAATGGCTATCGAAAATAAAGAGATTGCAAGGAAGGCGAGGGACTTCGTTAAGGAGTATAGCATTGAGAAAATGGCGGACAGGCTGGTGAAAATTTATGAAGGTGAGATGTAAAATATGGATTGACTGCAGCACACCAGAGCATGCAGCAATAATAAACAGGGCAGTTAGCATCGATAATGAACGCTACATCACAAGCAAGCCAAACGGCACATTTATAGAGGCGGAGGCAGAGGCGGAGAGCATACTCTCCCTTCTCCATACTATTGACGATTTCCTTTCCTGTGTTTCACTGGCGAAGAAAAGTATAGAGGCAGCGGAAAAGTAAATTTATAAAAGAGATGAAGACGGCGATGTTGTTACTATGCTAACACTCTTTGTGTAAAAGTAAAAGTTGCAACTTCGTTCTGATGGTAAAGGCAATGCACTCTGATTAATTTACTTCCTAAGCTTTCTTATCGCCTCTCTGTAATCCTCACTCCCAAAAATGTAGGAGCCGGCAACCAGCACATCCACTCCTTTTTCCCTAAGTATTTTTGCCACTCTATCATTTACGCCTCCATCTACGGAAAGATAAACCTTTCTGCTACCAATCATCTCTTTCGCTCTCTCCACCTTTTTTATAATGCTTTCGATGAATTTCTGTCCTCCAAAACCCGGCTCAACACTCATTATTAATAGCAAATCAATGTCATCGATTACATTTTCCACGCTGCATAAAGGAGTTGCAGGATTTATTGCCACGCCAACCTTGCATTCCTCCCTTATTTTGCTGATAAGCCTGTATAAGCTATGTGTCGCTTCAGCATGAACCGTAATATAATCTGCTCCCGCCTCCACAAAAGCCCTGTAGTGTTTTTCTGGCTCCTCAATCATTAAATGGACATCAAAAGGCACATCAACAACTTTTCTTATGCTTTTCACAACACACGCTCCAATGGTTATATTTGGCACAAATTTTCCATCCATTACATCAATATGGATCCAGTCAGCCCCTGCTTCCACCACAGCTTTTACTTCCTCTCCGAGTTTTGCAAAATCGGCAGAAAGAATTGATGGAGCAACAATCATGAGGAATAAGCAGGATGGAATATAAAAATGATTTGAAAATTGCCATAAATTAATTTTTAAAAAGCCCAGCAAATTACCATCATGCAAAAAGCAAAGATAATCGTGGATAGCAGAGAAGTATTTTCTGGCATACCAGAATGGTTATCAATGAAAGCAGATGTTGAAATAAAGCAGTTGCCTGTCGGAGATTACATACTGAGCGAGAAAATTGCAGTTGAAAGAAAAAGAGCGGAGGATTTTATAGACTCCCTCATAAAGAAAAGAATTTTTGAACAGGTCAGGAGGCTAAAGGAAGCCTATGAAAAACCCCTCCTGATTATAGAGGATGAAGGTCTTTTTTCCAGAAATGTGAATTCCCGCGCCATATATGGAGCGATTGCCTGCCTCCTCACAGACTATGAAATTCCTGTTGTGAGAACGAGAGATGCATTTGAAACCGCCTCATTGCTCTATGCAATAGCGGCGAGAGAACAATTCAGAAAAAAGAGAGAGCCAGCGTTGCGCGGCGATAAGCCAAGCATGAATCTAAAAGAAAGGCAGCAATTCATAGTGGAGGGGCTGCCAAATGTTTCGGCTGTCCTTGCAAAAAGGCTGCTCAGCCATTTCGGCAGCATAAAAAACATATTTAACGCTTCCCTCGAGGAACTACAAAAAGTGGAGGGAATAGGGAAGAAGAAGGCGGCGGCGATTGTGGAAGTCATAGAGGCAGAGTGGGAGGATTAGCTAAAGACCTGATACCATACGCCATCGATCATCACTGCAAATGTTATCTCTCCCACAAACTGTAACTCGCCACTGGTTTCAAAGAAAGGAACAGATGTTTGCCATTCAAGGACAAAATTATTTGCCTTCAGCATACTCGCTTCAATCAATATGCCAAACATTTCATCTATTGTAAAGTTGAGATGATATGAAGCAAGCCATTCGTTATTTGAATCTATGTATATGTTTCCGGGCACAGATAAATTCCAGCGAAGTTCAAAATGTTCTGTTTTTATCGTTGCATAATAGTCAAAATGCATATTTCCAGCATTTGCCCTCATTTCCAATTTCAAGCCACTGAAGCCATCTATGGTTATGAATCCATGAGCATCAAAGTCCGTGTCCCATCTCATTATTGCTTCTCCAGATAAATTGGTTATTGCAAGATATATCGATGGCCCCTCCAGATTATCTGCAACTATGAAGCGAGTTTTTCTTTCATCAGTGTTTATGCTCAAATAGCCTTCCTGCTTGAAATTGACTGCAATAAAATGAGGCAGGTATTCTATTCTGGCTAACAAATCCATGCCTTTATAATCGATATTTAAGCTGGCATTGAATTCATCGCTTGCCTCATATTCGAAATAATTTTCAGAAAAACTCATTGTAAATGCCATTTGCTGTGGAATATCTTCGATGGTAAGAGTTGCCTCAAAATCTCCTGCATATCCTATTCTGATTGTTTGCTCAACATCCGCAAATCTTTCGATGGATATACCGAACTTATTCAAACCCAGGCTGGGAGAAACTTTTATCATTGTATTTACAGCCGGGAAGTAATCTATCGTAACTCTATGCTCCCCAAAGGCATCGTTTGAATATTGAAGAATCACAGATACATTTTCATTTCCATCTTCAAAAACTGGTTCGGCGTTTATGTAAAATTCTGGATCCCTATCATAAAAGATATATGGTACAACAGTGACCACTTCTCTCATTTCCTTGGGTATTTCTTCACCATTTGCTGAATAATAGCCTATGCGGAATGTATGGAGTCCATTGAATGGAATGCTTCCTGCAAGAGAAATCTCAAATTCTCCATTTTTAGCTTCCTCTCCCAATCGTATAACCTTCATTGCAATTGAAAGAGTAAAAACCATTCCATCATCTGTAGGTTGTAGAAGAGGAAGAGCAAAAACACTCACCTTCACATCTTTTCCATCTACACCTGTTGTGGGGTCATTATCTATATCGATGCCAGAAAAAATGGACTGGATAACCGGTGTTGTCTTCTCTATTCCATTATAAACTGTGAGAACATAAAAGCCTAATTGATTGCCCAAATGCCAATCGCTCCATCCAGCCTCCCGCAACTCCACCGCCTTGCCAACGTCGTTGCCTCTTTCTTGTCCACCGCCGCCGCCCGCCTTCTCAAATCCATTTAAAGTGCCAGCTAAAGGCGCCAGCAGCAGGATGGCGAGCAGAATAACGGCTGCCTTTTTAATCATGATAATATATGTCATGCTGTTTATTAAACTTTTCTTGCAATAATATGAAAATGGAAGGCGGCGATTTGTTCCGTAACTTTTTAATGACTCACATATACATCATGCAAGTATTTTGAGGAGCCATTCCCAGAATGCCATGAAATGGTTCATTTCAAATATTTTGAGCCATAATGTAAAGAAGGGCATTTTTACGGGCAAGGGATCGCTCCATTCACTTTCCCTCCCATATATGTCTTTCGCCTTTACCCTTATTTCATAATTTCCTTTTTTATTCCATGAATGGCTTGCTTTAATTTCCTCGCCAGAATCATATGGTCCAAACCATTCCTGGCTGCTGTCTCCCCAGTCAAAGCAGTAGTATATTTTGTCTCCATCTGGGTCTGTGGAAGAGGTCTGATATTCATATTCATTCTTTATCTTTCCCTGTCTTTCTCCTTGTGGCATAGATGGCTTTTCAGGAGCATTAAAATCAACATCTTTCAATATTGCCATTGGATCGCCAAAAAGTGTAATTTCATAAAAGCAAAATCTCATTACAAGCTCATTTATTCTCCATATATTATCTTCCTTTGAATCCTGATTCGCTTTACCGAGCTCTTTTATATTCTCTCCAAAAATTGCGTCCCAGAATTCTCTCGCATATCTCTGGCTACCATAATCGATTATATCATATGGTTCATCCTGTCCAGCGCCCCATCCATATCGTGTATTCCATATGCCTGCAAATGCTCCATATGGTGTTTTTACTGTAAAATATTCCGCTATGCAATCTTCCTGGTCAAATCCTCCAGCCATACAGCCAGTTGAATAAGCAAAGAATGGTTTCTCATTTTTTATTGCATTTATGTCATCTATAGTGAGGCGCATATTGTAATAATAATTTGAATGGCCATAGTGGCACACAATATGGAAATTGTTATTGAGCTTTGAAATTATATCGCTTTTACTCCAGTATCTCTCCCTATCATACAATTTTGTTATGTTAAATCTGTCAGATGGGATGCCTTTCGTGTAATAGCCTCCATCATCACATTCATCTATGAGTTGATCAAGATGGTTTCCTCCCCATTTTGCATCTCCACCCCATCCTAAATCCTCGCCGGCAAGCAAAACCTTTGGCACATAATCATCATAGTTCTCCTCATACCATATCGTTTTTCCAACAAAATTGCTTATTTCCTCCTGGCTATCAACGCTTGCCCTCCCCACATATACTTCTGCCATCAAATCCACGTCTCCGCCGCCGTCGCCATCATCTGGCTCCCCCCACTGGAGGTCGCCGTCGCCATTGTAGCTTCCATCGAGGCAGGCATAATATACATCCGAAGGAATCGTGTATCCTATATGAAATTCTCCCTCCGCCCATAACATGCGAGGCGGAATTGCATTGGCATCGCCAGCAAGCAGCACAAAATCTGTTCCCCAGTTAAGATATGCATATCTTATAAAATTCCTTATCTTTGCCTGTGTATCATTGAAAAGCGGTGAATCGCCCCAGTAATCTGGATTTTCCTCTATTTCCTCAACTGTTACAACTTTGGTGTCGATGCCATACTTCTCCTTGAATGATTGGAAATCTCGGAGGGTATTCTGCCCAAAGGTTTTATCGAGATCTTTAGATGTTATGATAACAAATCTGTAACTTTCCCCTTTGCTTTTTTCCAACATTCTGTAACTTAGAGCAGCATCCGGATTTTCCACCATCTTTATTACTTCTATTTTATCTCTGGCAAAACCTCTGTAAAGTGGATTTGGCTTGGCATCTTTAAGCTCCACCTTTACCTCCATGCTCCTGTAATAATAAATTTCTCCGTTTTCCTCCACATGAAGTGGATATAGATTGATGACCGCAATTCTATACCCTTTTTTCGTATATACGCCAACAACTTCATAATCCTCCTGTTTATATGCCACATCATTCTTCTCATTTATGGATAAATTATCCAAAGTTGATGGATAATCTGCAATGTAGAGGGGGAAATTGCCTACAAATGTTTTCCCGCTACATTTTACCTCCACGCTGGCAACGTCTTTGCCATAGGGAATGAGTATATAAAGGGGCTTCACCGGCAAAACAGGCTTTCCAGCATCTCCTGTTAGCTCGCAACCTTTAATCTCAAGAACATATCTGGAACCATATTGATGAATGGTTGGAGGGCTAAAAGAATATTTGAGAATTATTTCCGTGTCGTTTGCATCTACATAAAAAGCAGGATATAAAACGAGTGCAGCCATCGATATTACCATGAATTTTCTTAAATTCATAATAGGTGAATCAATTGCAAGATAAGTAATTTTTCCCACAATGAAAAGTTTAAATGCTCCATTGAAATAAGAGAGAGATGGATATAGAAAAGATTGCGAGGAAATATGCTTTGCTCAACGCTGCAAGATATGGAGGGAAGGCTAATTTGAAAGCCGTTATAGGCAAAGTAATGGCTGAAGTTAAAGGAGAGGCAAAAGAAATAATACCTATTGTAAAAGAAATTGTTGAGGAAATAAACTCACTCTCGCCAGAAGAACAGAAGGCAGAAATGGAGAGATTGGGTATAAAAGAGGAAGAGGGCAAGAAAAAAGAAAAAAGAGTGCTTCCTCCATTGCCCCATGCTAAAAAAGGAGAAGTTGTAACTCGTTTTCCCCCGGAGCCCAATGGATATCTTCACATAGGGCATGCTAAAGCGGCGTTTGTGGATTATGAATATGCGCGCATGTACGATGGCATTTTTATCCTCCGTTTCGATGATACCAATCCAGCAAATGAAAGAAAGGAATTTTATGATGCGCAAAAAGAGGATTTAAAATGGCTCGGTATAGAGTGGGATAAAGAATATCGCACCTCCGATAATCTTCCAAAACATTATGAGCTGGCAAAAAAACTTTTGGAAGAAGGAAATGCCTACATATGCACCTGCAGTGAGGAAGAGATAAGGAGAAATAGGAGGGAAATGAGAGAATGCATCCATAGAAATGAAAGCGAGCTGGAATGGAATGATTTTATTAAAATGAAGGAAGGGGAGGCGGTAATGCGTCTTAAAGGAGATATGAAATCTAAAAATACGGCAATGAGAGATCCGGTGCTCTTCCGCATAATAGAACATCCTCATCCCATACATGGAAAACGATTTCGCGTATGGCCAACCTATGATTTTTATGGAGCAGTAGAAGATTCTCTCTCCGGTGTTACACATCCTTTCAGAAGCAAGGAATATGAGTTGAGAGATGAGGTATATTTTTACCTGCTTGATTTACTCTGTCTGAGGAAGCCGCATCTCATGGAATTTTCCCGTCTTGAGATAAAAGGAATGCCAGTTTCAAAAAGAAAAATAAAGCCCCTTATTGATGAAGGCAAGGTAATGGGATGGGACGACCCCCGCCTCCCGACGCTCTGCGGGCTGAGGAGGCGGGGCATTGTGCCGGAAGCCATAAAAGAATTTGTTCTCTCGCAGGGCATATCGAAGGCGGAGGCGGTTGTAGCCTTTGAAAATCTCGAGGCAATTAATAGGAAAATTCTTGATGGGAGGGCAAAAAGATATTTCTTTGTTCCGCAGCCAGTCAGGGTTATAGTTAGAGGGCTTGAAGAGAAAGAAGTGGAATTGAAATATCATCCATCTGTGGATATGGGTAAAAGAAAAGTGAAAGTGGGCAACGTAATTTATATTCCAAAAGGTGATGCAGAAAAACTGCAAGTAGGCGAGATATTTAGGCTTAAGGATTTGTGTAATGTAAGGGTAGAAAAAATAGGGAATGAAATTGTGGGCGAGTTTGCTGGAGATGAGCTAATTGATGGAATTGATAAGGTGCAGTGGGTGGGGAAGGAGTATGTGGAAATGGAGGTTTTGATACCTTACCTGCCATTCAAAAATGGAGAGTTTGATGAAAAAAGCCTGGAAATTGTGAGGGGATATGCAGAGAAAAATATTGAGGAAATAAAGCATGGCGAGATAGTGCAGTTTGAGCGATTTGGCTTTGTGAGGATAGAGAGGAATGAAGGGATAAAAGGCATAATGGCTCATCGCTAACATTTTCTTAGCTTTATCTCGAACGTTGTCCCGTTTCTGTAGTCCTTCAGTATAATTTCTCCTCCATATCCCTCCACTATTTTTTTCACAAGATGGAGTCCAAAACCACTTCCTTTGCTTCCCTTCCCTTTTACTCCCCATTCAAATATCTTATTTGCAATATCTTCTGGTATTCCTTTTCCATCATCCTTTATAGTTATAACAACCTCACCATCATCCTCGCATGCCTTTATTTCTATATTTTTGCATTCGGAGTGGAGAATGGCATTTTCTATAATATTTGAAAAAACATTTTCCAGCAGTTCATCCGCCAGCACACATTCAACCTTTACATCAACCTTTACATTTATTCCCTTCTCTTCCAGTAAATATGAGTATCTCTCTATGCTTTGCCTAAATGTTTCCTTTAGATTTATCTCCTTTATTTTTTTCTCCCCGACTTTATTAATTATCGATAATTTTTGGAGAAGTTGCTGAGAGTGGAGCAAATGCTCATATGCTTTTTCCACCAGTTTTTTCTGCTCCTCCTCCATCTTTCCATCTTTCAAAAGCTCAAGGCATCCGAGAGTAATCTGATTCCTGTTGCTTATATCATGACGTAAAAGAGAATTATACATATCGAGCTGTCTCCTTGCCTCCTTTATCTGGGTAACATCTCTTATTATTCCCTGGTAAAATACTCTCCCATTTTTCTTTATCATACTGGAGGAAATAAGGCAATCCATAATTTTGCCATCTTTTCTTCTCAGCTTTACTTCATAATCCTTCACGAAACCCTTTCGAGCAATTTCTCTCTTAAATCTATCTCTATCTTCTTTATCCGCATAGAGATTTTCGACATTCATTTCAAGTAGCTCCTCTCTGGTATATCCAAAGAGTTTTTCAGCTGCTTTATTTATATCTATAAGCCTTCCATCCTCTGTAGATATATATATTACATCTGTGGATTCCTCAAAAACTCCTCTGTACTTTTCCTCTGATTCCTTAAGAGCCATCCTCGATAGTTTAAGCTCTTCCACCATTTTGTTAAAATCTTTCGCTAATTCAGCAAATTCATCCTTCCCTTTTACCTCAACAATATAATCAAGGTTTCCTTCTGCAATTTCCCTCGTTGCTTTCTGCAATTTTTGTACTGGCTCCGTAAGTGTTGTTGAAAAAAGATAGGCAACAAATACTACTCCAATGAAGATTGCAAATATGATTACCATTGTATCTCTTACAGCCTTATTTATGCCGGCTGTAACTGCCTTTTCCGGTAATAAAAAGAGAAGAGAGCCATTTATCTCATTTATTGGATAATAACAGGCATAATATTTTTCTTTATTGAGCCCGATTACTTCCAGCCCGATTGAACCATTTTTTACTTCTTCGCCTATCTTTGCTAGTCCACTCATGTTGAATATATTTTCCTCTTCAAAACTTTCATTCCATTTTTTACCAGCAGCAGTATATTGGGGATGAACAAAAATTTTACCATCTCTTCCAACAAGTAAAGGATATCCCTGATTGGCGAATTTTATATCGAGGATATCGTTTTTTAAGGTTTCAAGAAGTATGTCTGCTCCCAATACACCAACAAATTCTCCATTTATATATATGGGTGTTGAAATAGTTGTGACCAGTTCCCCTGTATTCACATCTATGTAAAGAGGGCTCCACACAGTCTCATTTTTTACCTTTGCAAGTTGATACCATATCCTCTCTCTATGATCAAAATGTTTGATTTCTCTCCTCATTTTTTCAACAACTCTTGGATCACTCAAAAAACATACGCCGTTTTCAAGTCCGAGAAAAATGAGGTTAACCTCCTTTTCTGTATATAATTTGGTTTCAAATTCTGGCTGAATAAACTCAAAATTTTTCATGTCATCTTTGAATTTTTCATATCCTGTTCCATTTGGAGAAATCCATATATAACTTTCATTGTAATATGTTCCTTTACCCCACATAGTTTTTATATGTTCTGCCATCCCATCTATTGAAACTCTTAAATGATGTAGTTTATCCTCATAATAGTTTGCTTTTGCCTCAACAAAATTCATCAACCCTTCCTCTGCCTTACTTTTTATTTCTGTATAACTTCCTCCCACCAGAATAAAACTTATTGTGGTAAGAGGTATAAGAGAGATGGCTAATAAGATTATGAGGAGTTTAGTCCTGAAATTCATTATAATGTTATAATGCTAACGCCTTATTAAATTTATTTAAATTTTTCAAAAATTGCTCGCAATTTGTTAATCAAATTGATGAAATATTTTTTAACCTAACGCCATTCTCCATTTATGCAACCCTTACAAGAATTGCAGAAAATTCTTCGAACCCAGGGATATGCAATAGTTGGCAAACACTCTGCAGTTAAACTATGCCATTGGCTAAGAAGGAGTCTGCTGGAAAACAGAGCGTGTTATAAAAACACATTTTACGGTATAGAAAGTCATCGCTGCATGCAGATGACTCCAGCTGCCTTTCACTGCACCCAAAAATGTCTTTACTGCTGGCGATTCCAAGGTTTTACCCTCACAGAGTTAAGCGAAATTGATGAACCTTCATATATTCTGGAGAAGAGCATCGAAGAACAGCGCCGCCTGCTCACTGGCTATAAAGGCGATGAAAGAGTCGATTTAAAAAAGTGGAGGGAGGCGATACAACCAAAGCATGTTGCATGCTCTCTTACAGGAGAACCAACTCTTTACCCTCGCCTCAGCGAATTTTTTGAGGAGTGTCACAAAAGAGGGATGACAACCTTTCTTGTAACAAATGGGACAAATCCGGAGGCTATTGAAAACATGGATGTTTTGCCCACGCAGTTATACGTGACGGTTGCTGCCCCAAATGAGGAGATTTATAAAAAGCTATGCGTACCCTTAGTGGCGAAAGGATGGGAAAAGCTTAATGAAACTTTGGAACTCCTGCCATCTCTTGATACGAGAACAGTTATAAGACATACACTCGTTAAAGGATGGAATTTAGGATATGAAAAAGAATATGCAAAACTTATTGAAAAGGCGGAGCCATGGTTCATTGAACCGAAAGGATATATGTATGTTGGATATTCTCGGCAGAGAATGAGCATGAATAATATGCCCTCTCATGAGGAAATAAAAGAATTTGCTCAAAAACTTGCAGAACTTACAGGCTATAAAATTGAAGCAGAGAGAGGGGATTCGAGAGTTGTTTTGCTTGGAAGAGGAAAGGAGAGGAAAATAAAATGAGTGATTATCTCCTCATTTTGCTGCTGATTCTTGCATTTGGAATAATTATTGCAATGGTGGCAAGCAGGAAAAATTTTGCTTTAGCAATTTTAACTGGCTCCCTGATACTGGCTGCATCTATACCTCATAAACTCCCAGAAATTGTTGCGAAAACTGCAAGTGATTTCAAAGTGATAGCTTTGATAGCAATAGTTGTCATGATAAAAATGCTTGCTGTAATTCTGCAGGAAAGTGGATTGCTTCAAGATGTGATAGATTTAATGCAGAGAAAATTATCATATAGAGGCATGCTCATCGCCATCCCATCTGTTCTCGGATTGCTTCCTGTGCCGGGGGGCGCCCTCCTTTCGGCTCCTCTTATAGATATACATGGAAAGGTGGCAGATGTTAAAAAGGAGTTGCTCATGGCAATAAATTTATGGTATCGGCACATATGGTTCGTCATTTTCCCGCTTGCCACTCCTCTTGTGTTGCTGGCAGATTTATCTGGCTATAATATTTTTAAAATAATTGCAATGCAAATACCCATATTTTTCCTTCTCTTTTTCATAGGTTACTTCTTCGTAATAAAAATAAAAAAGGTTGAGGGAGGCGAGGGCGGCAAGGGTGGCGGAGCAAAAGGATTGATTCCCATAGTACTTCCTGTCGCTATAGCAACTCCGCTCTCCTTTTTCATCTCCACATACGCTGCCTTTCTGATATCTCTTCCAGTTGGAATTGCTGCTGCAATCATTATGGCGAAGGAAAGAGACATGAAGAAGATGCTGAAAAAGGGTGTGTCAATCGAGCTTGCGATAGCAATATTTGGAATAATGCTTCTCAAAAACATAATATTTGCCTCAGGCATTCCAGAGGTGATTTCAACCCATCTTTCCCATATGCCCGCTGTTATAACAATCGCTGCCCTATCCTTTATAATTGGGCTTGTTACAGCCCACAATCTGGCGGCTGTGGGCATCCTTTATCCGATTTTATCCCCTCTTCTCACAGATGTTTCAATGATATCATTGCTTTATATTTCCTCCTTTATGGGCTATCTTATCTCTCCAATTCATCCATGCGTTGTTTTAACATATGATTACTTCAAACCAAAATTTACAGATGCATATAAGCTCCTCATTCCTCCAGCAATTGCGGTTGTTATCATAGCCTCTCTTTTCTATGGCATAATATAAATAAGGAAAAAGAAATTGAGACGGATAAAGCGATTGCAGTAATACTACAAATATAACAGGAAGGAGACTATTCTAAATGAACTTGAAGGCCAGGCAAACTCCTTAGGCAAGAGGAGAGCAAATCTTGCCTCAATCTTCACAGCCAGTAGAGGGAGATGATGAAGAATATGTAGAGGATAAGAAGAATGGTGCCAGTGATTTTTTTCATTGCTTTTTTTCTGAGCATTAGAGGAGTTAGCACCGTGGCTACGATAAAAAAGAGAATGGCCGGTGAGAGCAAAGCAATATTTATCCTCCTTATCACAGCTGCCAATCCCAGCACAAGTGAGAGATTAACTATGTTACTTCCTATAACATTTCCAACAGCTATTCCATGATGCTTTTTCACAGCCGCCACTGCTGAGGTGGATAGTTCAGGCAGGGAGGTGCCAAGTGCCACAATACTTGCTGCTATAGCCACTTCTGTAATCCCAAGATAATGGGCCATTTCGACAGCTCCTTTTATCATTGCTTCAGCCCCTGCAGAAATACCTGCCAATCCTGCAAGAAATGCAAAAATTATGAGAGGAGAGGAAAGTTTTACTTTCATTTCTTCTTCTGCACTCCTTCCTCTTAAGGCAAGGAGGAAAAAGATGTAGAAGGCGATGAGAATAATTCCGTCAAAAATTTGTAATGAGCCATCAAGGGCAAGTAAAAGAGTTATGAAGGAGACGAGGAGCATACTCATTGCATCCTTGAAGGCGAATCTACTCGGTTTTATTGCTGAAATAATCATCGCTACCCCTAAAACAAGCAATATATTGGTAACATTACTCCCTATCACATTCCCCCATGCTGTATCAGTATAGCCCTTATAAGATGCTATACCTGATATTGCCAATTCTGGCAGAGAAGTTCCGAAGGCGACGACGGTTATACCAACTGAATGCTCACTCATACCAAGTTTTGCAGCTATTGCTACAGATGCCTCAACAAAAAAATCACTCCCTTTTATGAGTACAAAGCAGCCAGCAATAAGGAATATTGGTGGGAGGAATATGGATGAAAATTTAGTAAAATACAGGAGATAGATCAGAATGGCAAGCAATGGAATGTAAAGGGCATCGATTTTTCTCATTTAAATCAGGAGAATATCATCAATACAGTTAAAAATATTCATGATACATGTTAGCACTTGTCGGAAAAGAAATATTAAATGGCATGCGATATGGGTTTAAATGAATATAGAAGATTTGTATTCTGAAAGAGCAAATAAAATGCGTTCTTCTGAAATAAGAGAATTGCTCGAACTTTCTCAACAACCCGGCGTAATTTCTTTTGCTGGTGGTTTGCCGAATCCTAAAGCCTTTCCCTCAAAGCAAATAGGGGAAATAGTGAGCAGAATTTTGGAGGAGGAAGGGGAAAAGGCACTCCAGTATGGGCCTACTCCCGGTCTGAAGGAAGTGAGGGAAGGAATAGCGAATTATGTGGGTAAGGAAGGAATAAAGGCGAAAATTGATAATATTTTCCTTACAGTAGGCTCGCAGCAGGCACTGGATCTCGTTGGAAGGGTTTTTATTGATGAAGGCGATGTAATACTCGTCGGCTTGCCAACATATCTTGGTGCAATAAATGCTTTTCTTGCTTATGGAGCAAAGCTTGTTGGAGTTCCTCTGGATGAGAATGGAATGCGAACAGATTTGCTGGAAGAAAAGATAAAGGAATTGAAAGACAAGGGAGAAAAAGTAAAGATGATATATACCGTTCCAACGTTCCAGAATCCAGCAGGTGTTGAACTCTCTTTGGAAAGAAGAAAGGAAATGCTTGAAATTGCCGAAAAATATGGCTTGCTCATTATTGAAGATGAACCATATCGCCCCCTCAGATTCGAAGGAGAACCTTTGCCATCCATAAAATCATTTGATGAGAATGGCATCGTTATTCATATGACAACATTTTCCAAAATACTGGCGCCTGGCCTCCGCCTTGCATATGTTGTGGCGAGTGAAGAAATTGCAAGAAAGATGGTGATTGCTAAGCAATCTGTTGATTTATGCACACCCACATTTACACAGCTTATTGCATATTACTACATAAAAAATGGTTATATGGAAAAGCATGTGCCCAGAATAATTGAGATGTACAAGAGAAAAAGGGATATAATGCTTGATGCCATCGAAAAATATTTCCCAGACGGCTGCAGATGGACAAAACCGCGGGGCGGAATGTTCGTATGGGTTGAACTGCCCAAGCACATAAGCACGATAGAAATGTTTCAGGATGCAATAAAAGAAAAGGTTGCATATGTGCATGGAAAGGCATTTCACGTTGATGGAAGCGGCGAGAATACAATGCGCCTCAATTTCACGAACCCCTCTGACGAGTTAATAGAGGAGGGAATAAAAAGACTTGCCAGAGTGATAAAGGCAAGAATATAAATTAGACCTCAAGCCCATTCCCCATTTTCTCTAAAAACGATAGACTATACAAACCTTTTTATCCTCATGATATTTTGTTGTTCATGCAGATTAAGGCGGCTCGCGGCAAAAGTTTGCGTTGCAAAGGATGGAGACAGGAAGGAATTTTGAGAATGCTTGAAAATAATCTCGAAAATGCTGAAAAGCCTGAAGAGCTTATCGTATATGGCGGCTCGGGTAAAGCAGCGAGGAACTGGGAATGCTATCACAAAATTGTCGAAACATTAAAAGAACTGGAGGAAGATGAAACAATGCTCATTCAATCCGGCAAGCCAGTGGCGGTTTTCAAAACAAGGAAGGAAAGCCCTATTGTGCTTATGGCAAATTCAAATCTTGTGCCAAAGTGGAGCACATGGGAAAAATTTTACGAACTCGAAGACCTAGGCTTGATAATGTATGGCCAGATGACCGCTGGCTCTTGGTGCTATATTGGCACGCAGGGCATAATTCAGGGCACGTATGAAACATTTGCTGCCTGCGCCAGAAAGCATTTCGACGGCACGCTGAAAGGCAAATTTGTGCTGACGGGCGGCATGGGCGGCATGGGCGGAGCCCAGCCGCTTGCCATAAAAATGAATGGCGGCGCTGCTCTGGTTGTGGAATGTGACGAAAGCAGAATTGACAGGAGGATAAAGGCTGGATACTGCGATGAGAAAACAGATGATTTGGATGAGGCGCTGGAAATAGTCAAGAATGCGAAGGAGGAGGGAGAGGCTGTTTCTGTGGCTTTAATTGGCAATTGCGCAGATGTGCATCCTGAGCTTGTGAGGCGCGGCATCACACCCGATGTTGTGACAGACCAAACATCCGCTCATGATGCATTAAATGGTTATGTTCCCGCCGGCTACTATGGAGATAACATTCATGAAGCATATGAGTTAAGAAAGGAGAACCCGAAGAAGTATATTGAGCTTTCAATGAAATCAATGGCTCAGCATTGCAAGGCCATGCTTGAATTCCAGAAAAATGGGGCTGTTGTATTTGATTATGGCAACAATTTGCGCGGCCAGGCTTATGAAGCAGGCGTAAAAAATGCTTTCGACTATCCTGGCTTTGTCCTCGCTTATATACGCCCGATGTTTTGTGAAGGGCGTGGTCCATTCAGATGGATTGCTTTAACTGGTGAGCCAAATGATATTCTCATTACAGATGAGCTTGTAATGAAAATGTTTCCTGAAAACAAAATTCTCACAAACTGGATTAAAAAGGCGGAGGAGCACCTTCCATGGGAGGGACTGCCGGCTCGCGTCTGCTGGCTTGGATATGGTGAGAGGGATAAATTTGCCCTTGAAATAAACAGGCTTGTGAGGGAGGAAGTTATAGGGCCCATTGCTATAACCCGTGACCATCTCGATGCGGGAAGTGTTGCCTCCCCGAATAGAGAAACGGAAAAGATGAAGGACGGAAGCGATGCTATAGCGGACTGGCCATTGCTCAATGCCTTGCTTAACACTGCTGCAGGAGCGGATAATGTTGCAATACACAATGGAGGAGGTGTGGGCATTGGCTTATCAACGCATGCCGGAATGGTTGTGATATGCGATGGAACAAAGGAGACAGATGAACGTATCAAAAGAGTTTTCCGTACAGATCCGGGATTGGGCGTAGTAAGGCATGCTGATGCTGGTTATGAGGAGGCGATAAAAAACGCCAAAAAGTTTGGTATAAAAATGCCAATGTTGAGTTGATATAATGAAAGAAAATTATGTATGCCCTATATGTGGGGCAAGGGTAAATGATATAGAAGCGCATATGCTTCAGATGCATCCAGAGGAGATAGCAAGGCAGGAAAAAGAAATGCTTGATGAAATGGCAAGGCAGCAAAAGGAAGCGATGCATTTAATGCGTGATATGCATCCGGGCATATATGAAGAGTTTCTGAAGGAGCTTGCAAAAGAGGATAACAGAGAAATAAAAATGATATGTGCCCGAGAATATCTTGCAATGAATGACTTCGAAAAAGCAGGAAGCATATACATGGATTTGATTGAAAGAGGCGAAGGAGATGCAGAGGCATATGCTGGCTTGGGAATATGCAAGAGGCGAGAAGGGAAAAATGAGGAGGCAATGGAATTCTTCATGGAAGCGGTGAGGCGTGGCGATTTGGATGTGGCACTCGCAAATATATGCGATATATATGAGGAGGAAGGAAGATTTGCTGAAGAAAAAGAATTCCTTTCAGGGCTTTTAAAAGAACATGATACTGGTTATCTCCATGCCCTTTATGCCCGAATCCTCACAATGATTGGCGAACTTGAAGAAGCAGAGAAAGAAGCGAAAAAGGCGATTGAAATGGGCGAGGAGGATGGCTACATCTATCTTGCCTTTTCCCTAATCCTAAGAAAGAAAGAGGAGGAGGCAGAGGCTATACTACAGGAATACAATGAGAAACATCCAGATAAGCTCCATTCATATATTCTTCTTGCCAACATTTATATGGAAAGAGATGCTGAAAAGGCGGAAAAATATCTGGATATCCTCCTCCAGAAGGCAGATGAACCAGAGGTGATGGACTATCTCATACAGAGTTTCCTTAATCTCGGAAAAATGGAGAAGGCAGAAGAGGTGGCAAGAAAGGCAATAAGAATGTATAACATGCCTCAATATCATCTCATATACGGTTTGCTGCTGTTAATGAAAGGAGAAGATGAGGAGAAGGAGTTTATAAAGTTCCTGGATGCCTTTCCTTCCAGAGATTCATATATGAGGATTATAGAGATTTACATTGATGCGGAAAAGTATGATAAGGCATGGAAATATCTAAAGAAAGCTGAAATAAATTTTGGGGGCGATAGCATATTGAAATATATGAGGGGCAATATCCTGCTTGCAGAGGGTAATGTTGATGAGGCAATGGAGGCGTATGAATCATCTCTCAGGGAGAAGAAAAATGTAAATGCGTATGTTGGCTTAATAAAATGTTACCTCCGGAGAGGAGAGGGGAGCAGGGCGTTGGATGCCTGCAAAGAAGCGATAGAAATAACGGATGATGAGGATTTGAGAAGGGAATTAGAGCAACTGATGGCGACTCTTGGAGGATAGCCATGATTGTTGATGGCGAACATCTTTCCATAGAGGATGTAGTTAAAGTTGCAAGATATGGTGAAAAAGTAGAGATTGCACAGAATGTAAGGCAGAAAGTGGAGAAAAGCAGGGCGGTGGTTGAGAAAATCATTGCAGAAGGAAAACCAGTTTATGGAGTTAATACCGGCTTTGGAGAACTTGCGAATGTTAGGATAAGCAATGAGAAGATAAATGAGCTACAGGAGAATCTTATAAGAAGTCATTCATGCGGAGTCGGCGAGGTTTTGCCAGAAGAGGTAACGAGGGCTATAATGCTTTTGCGTTTGAATTCCCTTGCTAAAGGATTTTCAGGAGTAAGATATGAAGTGCTTGAAAAAATTGCTGAAGCACTGAACAAGGGCTTTTATCCTCTCGTTCCCTCTCAGGGCTCTGTGGGGGCGAGCGGGGATCTTGTGCCTCTCGCCCATATAACGCTTGCCTTAATGGGGGAGGGAAAAGCATTTCATGATGGAGAGGAAATGGAAGCAAAGGAAGTGCTTGAAAGATTAAATATTGAACCACTCAAACTTGAGGCAAAGGAGGGAATTGCCTTAATAAATGGTACGCAGTTTATGGCTGCAGTCGCTTCTTTAGCATGGTATGATGCCATGAATTTGCTGAGACATGCACAGATTGCCGGAGTGATGAGCTTGGAGGTTTTAATGGGCACGGATCAGGCATTTCGGGAGGAAATTGCAGAAGCCCGCCCCTATAAAGGGCAAATGTTGGCGGCAAGAAATCTCTGGAAACTTACACGGGGCAGCAATATAATTGCCTCGCATAAGAATTGTTCCAAGGTGCAGGATGCCTATAGTTTGCGGTGCATGCCCCAGGTTTTTGGTGCATTTTACGAAGCACTGGATTTTGTTGAGAATATTCTGGCTATAGAAATAAATTCTGCAACGGACAACCCATTGGTTTTTGACAATGAAGTTATATCTGGAGGGAATTTTCATGGAGAGCCGGTGGCAATAGCGATAGATTTGATGAACATTGTGGCGACGAAGTTATCAAGCTTTTCCGAGAGAAGGATTTTCCGCATGCTCGATGAAAAACTCTCAAGCCTGCCGCCATTTCTTGCCCCGGAGCCGGGTTTGAATTCCGGTCTCATGATTCTTCAATATGTTGCTGCTTCTTTAACGAGTGAGAATAAAAGCCTGGCTTATCCGGCGAGTGTTGATTCCATACCTACGTCAGCCAATCAGGAAGATTATCAGTCGATGGGTAGTGTGGCGGCGAGAAAATGCATGCAGATAATTGAAAATGCAACTAATGTTGTGGCAATCGAATTCATCGTTGCCTCGCAAGCCCTTGAATTTCTCGATACCTCACCTTCTCCAGCAAGCAAGGCGGCATATAAAACGATAAGGCGATATGTGGCGGCGCTGGAAAGAGATAGGGCGATGAGTGAGGATATAAAAAAGGTTGCGGAGCTCATAAGAAACAGAGAGATTTTGAATGAAGTGGAGAGGGTTGCGGGAAAGATAGAATGAGAGTGTGTGTAGGGGGAACTTTTGATATAATCCATGAAGGACATGAAAAGTTACTGGCGAAGGCATTTGAAATTGGAAAAGGGGTTGTAATTGGGCTTTCTTCAGACGAACTCGTAAAAAAACTGGGGAAAAAAGCAAAGAGCTATGAAGAAAGGAGGAAGCAACTTGAAAATTTTTTATCTTCTCATGGCTGGAAGGCAAAGATAGAGGCTTTGCATAGCATCTATGGTACAGCTACTGAAGAAAATTTTGATGCCATTGTTGTCTCTCCTGAAACGAGAAAGGTTGCAGAGGAAATAAATGAGGCGAGGAGAAAAAAAGGATTGAAAGAACTGGAAATAGTATCCATTCCATATGTGCTTGCTGAAGATGGCATTCCTGTTGCTACGAGCAGAATAAAAGCGGGCATAATAAAAGGCAGGAAAAGAATAAAGCCCCTCCTCGTTTGTATAGCATCAGAAAATGAGGTTAAAATTGATGCCACCAAAGAGGTTTTTAACGATATGTTTGGCTATTTAGGTGTGGAATATGAAAGCATTGCTGTGGAAACAAAAAAGCAGCCATTCGGCAATGAAATTCTTCAGGGGGCGGTAAAAAGGGCAAAGGAGGCAGTAAAAAATGCAGACTATGGTGTGGGAATAGAAGCAGGAGTATCTGAAGAAAATGGCATTTATTTTGTTGAGCAGTATGTGGCTATAGCTGATAGCGTTGGATATATAACATATGGAAAAAGCCCTGCCTTTCAATGCCCTTCATGGATTGTAAAAGAACTTATGAAAGGAAAAGAAATGAAAGAGATAATGCCCTTCAAAAGTGAGGAAGAAAGGAAGAAGGGGGCGGTATGGTATTTCTCGCGACGCATCGATAGAAAACACATCACAAAAGATGCTCTCCTAATGGCTCTCCTGCCCCGCAACCCCCATGTCAATTTTGAAAAGGATTGCTGAAAATGTAAAGGAAAACTGAGTTAAATTTGTAGATATAGTGCCCGGACCGGGATTCGAACCCGGGTTCAGGGCTTGCCACAACCCTGAGCCCCTTTGGGAAAGGTGCTTCACCCCCAAAGAGATTTCTTGGGTGAAGCCTTCTTTTTTAAAGAAGGCTCAGGGTTCCCGCAGGCCCCGAGGATATCCAGACTACCCCATCCGGGCCTATTTCATGAGTTCCACCATCGCGACTTTTTCAAATATCAAATCGAAATAAAAAGTTTTATCCACCGTCTCCAGCTCTCTTTCATCCACAAATTTTTTGAGTTTTTCTATGTTTGGCTCAATAACGCTTTCGTCTATTTCCAATCCAAGCTCTCTAACAAATTCTTTTGCCTCCCCTTCTTCTCCTTCAAAGAAAACAAAGGCATAATCTCCTTCATTTTTAGCCCCGATAAATTCTATTGCCTCTTTTATCTGCCTCTTGGTTGAAGCATAGAGCAAAAATTCCATTTCAATGCTCTTGCTTTTGTTTCTTCCCTCCTCAAAAGCTCTTTTTGCATGCTCATATGCAACCTCAAGATGTTCCTTTCCACATACAACGCTGGCATCGAGAATCTGCCCTTTCAGCCCTCTTTTTTTAATTTCCTGCAATGCCCTTTCGATATCAAGCCTTCCTCTCGCCCCTATAACGATCATCCTACCTGCTCCTTTATTTGCTTGGCAATATTTATTCCTATCCCTGGTAGCCTTGCTAACGTTTCCACACTTGCCCTCCTGAGCATTGCAATATTCTTAAAACCATGCTTATAAAGAGTGCGAGCCCTCACCCTTCCTATGCCCCTAAGCCTGACAAGACGGAGCAATTCTTCCTTGCACCCATATTTCACCCTCATTTTGAGCTTGGCTAATTTGCTCACAACTTCAAAATTAAATATTCTCGCCAGCTCCTGCATTGCATGTAAAAGCCATTCCGCCGTTTCCACCCTTGCATGTATATCGCCTGGCCCAACCTGATATTTTGCAATTATTTCATCCTCCTTCCTTTCATTAATCCAGTCCTCCAGCATTAAAGCCGTTTTAACCTCCGCCAGGAAAAACTCATATTCCGCATCATATGGCGAGGAAGGCGGAAGCAAAAACTGCCTTCTTTCTGCCTCCTCCTCAACCCATTCATCCTTGCTGCTTAAAAACAGGCAGCGCATATCAGGTGTGGAGCATATTGCGTGAAGATAAGAAAAGTTATCGCCAATTTTTCCTTCCAGTGCCTTCCTCATTCTGAGGGCAGATAGAGGGTCAAGATATAAAGCGGCGGTTTTATAACCAAATAAAGTTGCCATCCATCTCTCTCCTTTGCTTTCGATAAATTCATTTCTTTCCAGAAAATCTATTATCTCCCATATTCTTTCCTCTGGCACAACCCCCAGCTGATGAGCATAAAATGTTTTTTTGAAGAAATCGACAATTTCATCCCAGTAAACGGCAAAGTCGGTGGCTATTAAGGCGAGTATATGCATTCGCAACGCCGGCTCTGAAGCAAGTTTGGAATATATGGGCTCGACATCAGCC
>Ga0136651_10000376_pt1 | contig 24219 bp, 18 predicted proteins | sample Mar14236cmmetaG_FD_94867 | JGI IMG/M metagenome (GOLD analysis project Ga0136651, IMG submission 94867) | Marine hydrothermal vent microbial communities from Guaymas Basin, Gulf of California to study Microbial Dark Matter (Phase II) - Marker... ... | reverse complement strand
CATTAAAATAATCGTTACTGACGTGAGAAATTTCATGACCTTATTAAGATTGTTTGATATCATCGAAGCAAAAGCATCCATCGTGCTTTTAAGAATATTCGCATGGATCGAGGTCATTTCTATAGCTTGTTTATTATCAATAATCATATCCTCGAGCAGGTCTTCATCCTCTTCATATTTAGTGAAAATGCCAATCCGTGTGAGTTTTTCGAGGACTGAACTGTTTGACCGAAGCGAAGTGGCAAAGTAAACCAGACTCTTCTGCAGGTCAAGCAGGTCCATAAGCAGTTCATTATTCATGGATTCTTCGAGCTGATCCTCAATATTATTTGATATTCTATTGATCCTTTTCAGATAGTTCAAATAGACTGTTGCGGTTCGGGACAATATTTGCAGAATTAACCGATTTCTTTTAGCAGTTGAAAAATTCTTCACTCTCCCTTTAACAAAATTCTGCAGCACATCATCATCTTTGGAAGAAACCGTGATAATGCATTTCTCTGTGAGAATTATTCCTAAGGGCAATGTTATGAATTGGATGACTGCTTCTTCATCATCCTCGAAATAGGGAGTTTGCGTAATGATGAGCCGTTTGCCGTCTTCAAGTTCCATTCGGGGACCCTCATTTTCATCCAAAGGATCTTCGATGAAGTCTTTCGGGATATCAAATGTAGATGTAATCTGCTCGATCTCTTCAGGAGATGGGGAAACAAGATAGATCCAGATATCTTGTTCATTTAAATCAGCAACTTCAATTTCTTCAAGGTTTTTATTAACTGTCTTAAATACTTTGATCATACATGCCTACTTAAATTTACTTTATGAAAAAACAAAATGGGAGTATAAGGTTGTCAAGGAAATGGAAGCTGAGTAAATTTTATTTTATTTAAAACAAACTTCATTTATATGAATTTCACACAAGGATCGCTAAGAATTTTAACCACGAAAATCACGAAAGAAAACGAAAAAGAATTATGAATATGAAAACATCATGTAGTTCAACTTCTGTTCGCCATCGTTTATGCGCTTCGCTGCGAACCACCTCCTGTAAAAAATTGGATGTCATTCTGAATGAAGCGAAGCGCAATGAAGAATCTCCTATGCATATTGATTTATATTTATCCGGGAGATACTTTCCGTCTTCGTTTCACTTCGCAGTGGCATGCGCTCGATAATTCACTCCCTCGAGGATGACAATGTTTGGCATAAAGATAAGAGTATCACGCAAAGACCGCAAAGAAGCGCAGAGAGTGCCGAGCTGAAGACACTATTCCAAATACAATTTGCAAGATTAAGTATTTTTCATTTTTAATCAAAAGAATTCTTCGATGCTTGCGTCGGGATTTCCAAATTTTCTCCCCCATATTTTTAGGGGAGATGCCGAAGGCAGAGGGGTAAATAATAGAAAATTCGTTTTTTAGCTTGCTGAAATAAAGTTAGCAAAATACTCCTTGGCTTGCCACGGAGATACTCAACTTTAAGAATTTTCTTTATTAATTCATTGATTAACACATTCTATATAAGAGTTCTATACATAATTTTAGTAGTTATATAATTCCATCTGTGAGAAGGAAATTCACCCATAAACTTCTTCCAATTATATTTCGTTGCCTTCATATTTTTTCCTTTTACTTGAATTAGCAAGAATCATTATATACTTGTTAAATTTTATGCAATATTTCTATTCTCATCAGTTTTCTTGACGAGTATAGGGACTCAAAATTTTAAGTGAATATAGTCTATTTCAGCTAAATAAAGTTATTGAGGATACATGAATCCGGAAATCACAGATGAACTCATTGAAGAACATGGTCTTTCAAAAGAAGAATACAAGCGCATTCTATCAATATTAGGAAGAGACCCAACAATCACCGAGTTGGGAATTTTTTCTGTAATGTGGTCGGAACATGCTAGTTATAAAAATTCAATCCTGCAATTGAAAACACTTCCTCGTTCCGGAGAATGCCTGCTTAAGGATGCAGGCGAAGAGAATGCAGGCGTGGTCGATATCGGAGATGGGTTTGCAGTCGCTTTCAAGATCGAAAGCCACAATCATCCTTCTGCATTGGAACCATACCAGGGAGCAGCGACAGGAGTTGGCGGCATTCTCAGAGATGTTTTTACTATGGGAGCACGTCCAATTGCATCATTGAACTCGCTTCGCTTCGGTTCGCTGGATAATCCCCACGTGAAGCACCTGCTTAAAGGTGTGGTCAAAGGTATTGCAGATTACGGCAACTGCATGGGCATTCCGACGGTTGCAGGAGAGATTTATTTCGACGACAGCTATGAAGGAAATCCCCTCGTAAATGTCATGACGGTTGGGACGATCAAACATGAACACATTGCTACTGCTGCGGCATACGGAGTGGGAAATTATGTTCTCTATGTCGGCTCATCTACTGGAAGGGATGGTATTCACGGCGCAACATTTGCATCGGTCGAACTGACTGAGGAGTCTGCAGAAAAGCGAACTTCTGTGCAGGTAGGGGATCCATTCATGGAAAAACTTCTCCTCGAAGCAACACTCGAAGTGATCAAAAATGATCTTGTGGTCGGCATCCAGGATATGGGAGCTGCCGGCTTGACATGCTCATCCTCAGAAATGGCTGCAAAAGCTGGTACCGGTGTCGACATTGACGTTTCACTCGTTCCAAAAAGAGAAACAGGGATGACTCCTTACGAGGTTATGCTTTCCGAATCTCAGGAACGCATGCTGCTCGTAATCGAACCGAAAAACTTCAAGAAGGTACAGGAAGTTTACGAAAAATGGGATCTCCATGTTGTGAAGATCGGTGAAGTGACTGATGATAAAATGCTGAGAGTTCGAAATATTGGAAAAATTGTTGCAGAAATACCAGCACATACTCTTGTATTGGGTGGTGATGCACCTGTGTATAAGAGAGATACGAAAAAACCATCCTATCTTGAAGCACTTCAGAATTTTGATGAAAACACTGTTCCAGAACCTCATGATTATACTCAAGTAATAAAACAACTTCTCTCTTGCCCAAATATAGCCAGTAAAAATTATGTGTACACACAATATGATCACATGGTGAGAATAAACTCAGTGATCGAACCTGGCTCTGACGCGGCAGTAATTCGTATAAAAGGCACAAATAAAGCCCTTGCAATGACCACCGATTGTAATGGAAAATACTGTTACCTCGATCCTTATGAAGGAACAAAAGGAGCAGTTGCAGAAGCTGCGAGAAATATTGTATGTTCAGGTGGGAAACCTCTTGCGATCACGAACTGCCTGAACTTCGGCAATCCCTATAAAAAAGATGTGTATTGGTATTTTTCTGAGTGCATTCGCGGCATGGGAGATGCGTGCAGATTTTTTAAGACACCGGTGACAGGTGGCAATGTAAGTTTTTATAATGAAACAGTGAAAAGTGCGGTGTATCCGACGCCCACAATTGGCATGGTTGGACTTGTCGAAAATCTCAAAAATGTCACATCACAATTCTTCAAAGATGTAGGTGATCTCATCGTGTTATTAGGTAACTCCTGTGAAAGCATCGGTGGATCAGAATATCTTCAAATTGTAACAGGTAAAGTAGTTGGTCATGCACCAAAAGTCGATCTGGATTTCGAACATAAGGTTCAGACTGCATGTCTTCAGGCAATAAAAATGGGTATCATCCGTTCTGCACACGATTGCTCTGAAGGTGGACTTGCTGTTGCACTTGCAGAGAGTTGTTTTAATCCTTATGGATTGTTTGGTGTAAAGATTACATTGACTTCTTCTCATAGGCTTGATTTTGTCCTCTTTGGTGAAGCTCATTCTCGAATTATTATTTCAATAAGAAGAGATGATCTCAATAAACTCAATCAAATCTTGAATAAAATCGATGTGCCTTCTCACATCTTGGGAGAAGTCATACATGAGAGATTCATCATTGACGATTTTATTGATGCACCTATTAATAACTTATACGATCTCTGGTATCATGCTATTGAAAGGAAAATGCAAAACGTACAATGATACAATATCCTGACATAAATCCAACGATAGTTACTATTGGACCTCTTCAGGTAAGATGGTATGCTTTGATGTACATACTATCATTCGTAATCTCTTACTTTCTTCTGAAAAAGTTGTATAAAGAACGAAATCTTCATATTGACAAGAATCACTATGAAAGTTTATTTTTTTACCTGATACTCGGCGTCATTGTTGGTGGGCGGCTTGGGTATGTACTCTTTTATAATATTGGAGAAGTGATCAGGAATCCAATAGAAATCTTTGCAGTGTGGCATGGGGGTATGTCCTTCCACGGAGGTATGATATCTGCAATTTTCTTTGGTTATCTTTTCTGCAAAAAATATCATTATGGTTTTTATAAACTCGCAGATCCAACCGTAGTGGTAGCTCCTCTTGGACTTGCACTTGGAAGACTTGGAAACTTCATCAATGCTGAGCTTTATGGAAGACCGACAGATCTTCCCTGGGGCATGCTCTTTCCCGGTGAAACTTTACCACGTCATCCTTCTCAATTGTATGAAATGTTTCTAGAAGGAATACTGCTTTTCATCATTCTTTTTATATTGATAAAAAGAAAAAATCTGAAAAAAGGATTTGTTTTCTGGACATTTATATTTCTTTACGGTGTATTCCGGTTTCTTGTAGAGTTCGTTCGTGAACCAGATGCGCATCTAGGGCATCTTATTGGATTTTTGACCATGGGGCAGATCCTTAGCTCGCTGATGATAATCGCAGGTATCATTGGGTATATCTCGATTTTCAAAAAGAAGCAAATCAAAGAAAATAATGAATACTCAGAAGATATTGAACAAGGTGACACTGAATAGGATCATATCAGGTGTTGTATTTCTTCTCATCCTGGTTGGATGCAGTACAACATCTACCCCAAAAGAGCTCGATCTCATACGAATTGAAGAGAAGATTGCTAAAAATCTTGGATATCTCACCCAATGCAAAGCTCAGGGGATTGCCAATATATTTTTCGAAAATTTTGAAATAAAAACCAACTTTGTATTGAGAAAAAAAGATACAAAAGTCCGAATAGATGTACTTTCCAGTGGAATACTTGGACTTTCTCCAACACCAAGAGCGCTTATATTACTCATCGATGATTTTATCAATGTCTTTCTGCCTGAGGAGAAGAAATTGATTCTTACACGCATATCACCGAATATCTCATTGATAAATATTCAAGGTTTAATAGCTGAATATGGAATAATCGAGAATTTCGGTTACTATATGTGCTCTCCATATAATGGTGTCTACTACTTCTTCGATAAGCATTATCACCTGGAGATCGTCCAGATTAAAGACATACGCATTCAATTTTTAAAGTACAAAAAACACAAACCTTATATTATATCAATCAGCAAAAACAAAAATGAGATTGCATCCCTTGAAGTGGATGTATGGGAAGAAGCACAGGTTGATACAACAAAATTTAACTTCGATGTACCCGGAGATGTAAATATTGAAGCAAATCTTATAAATTTAAATGCAATCTTAGAACAGGAAGAATTGAATGAATAAGGATAAGATTATATGATAACACGTTATACAACCAAAGAAATGGCTGATCTATGGAGTCTGGAGAATAAATTTAAGAAGTGGCTTGAGATTGAGATCGCTGCTGTTGAAATAATGAATGAACTTGGATTAGTACCGGATATAGATCTGAAGAATATTCAGGAGAAGGCAAAATTTTCTGTTACAGAAATTGATGAAATAGAAAAGAAAGTACATCATGATGTCATTGCATTTCTCACCAACGTTGGACAAAATGTTGGTCCTTCATCGCGTTACATTCATCTGGGAATGACCTCATCTGATATTATTGATACTGCGAATTCACTTCTTATGAAAGAAGCTGCGGAGCTTTTATTGAAAGTGATGCGGGAACTCTCTGTCATACTTATGGATAGGGCATTCCAATATAAAAATACTATCTGCATGGGTCGTTCTCATGGAATTCATGCAGAGCCCACAACCTTTGGTTTAAAGTTTGCACTCTGGTATGATGAGATGCAAAGGAATATAAAACGAATGGAACGTGCACGTGATAGTATATCTGTTGGACAGATTTCCGGAGCTGTGGGCAATTATGCCCACCTTTCAACAGACGTAGAAAAGTATGTGTGCAAGAAATTGGGATTGAAGCCAGTCAATATCGCCACACAGGTCATTCAGCGTGACAGATATGCAGAATATGTTTCCACCATTGCAATTGTAGGAAGTACACTCGAGAAAATCGCTCTGGAGATACGGCACCTCCAGAGAACCGAGGTGCATGAAGTGGAAGAAGGATTTGCATCAAGGCAGAAAGGATCTTCTGCAATGCCCCATAAAAAAAATCCCATTATTGCAGAACGTATGTGTGGTTTAGCCCGGATTCTGCGAAGTAATGCTCAAACTGCTTTTGAAAACAATGCACTTTGGCACGAACGAGATATAAGTCATTCTTCAGTAGAAAGGATCATTCTACCTGATTCAACTACACTTCTGCACTATATGCTTGTTAAATCAAAAGAATTAATTAAGAATCTCGTTGTGTTTCCGGAGAAAATGAAAGAAAATATGGATATTACTCATGGATTGATATTCAGCCAGACAGTTTTGCTTACACTGGCAGACAAAGGGCTTTCCCGCGAAGATGCCTACGATATAGTACAGAAAGCTGCAATGGAATGCTGGGAAACAGGAAAGAAATTCAAAATAATACTAAAAAGAACCAAAGAAATTACTTCAATTCTTGATGAAGAAGAAATTGAAGCATTATTTCAGATGGAAAAATTCACAAAAAACGTTGATACAATTTTTTCCAGAGTTTTTCACGCAAAGGAGTAACTGTGATAAGAGCAACTATATATGTAACTCTTAAACCCGAAGTACTCGATCCCCAGGGCAAGGTTATCAAAACCACACTTGATACTCTTGGATATCACAATGTAAAAGATGTTCGAGCCAGTAAGATGTTTGAGGTGACCCTTGATGCAGATTCTGAGAATATTGAACAGGAGATCGATGAAATTTGTGATAAAGTACTTGCTAATCCAAATATTGAAATCTACTCTTACAGAATTCATAAATGATAACAATTGAGTAAAATTTTATATGAAATACAACATAATCATTTTTCCTGGCTCAAACTGCGACTATGATGCTCATTATGTCACCAAACATCTCATGGGTGAAGAGACCGAATATGTATGGCACAAAGATACCTCTCTAAAAGATCCTGATTGTGTGATCATCCCTGGAGGATTTTCATATGGAGATTATCTTAGAGCTGGAGCAATTGCCAAATTTTCACCAATAATGAAAGAGGTTGTTGCCTTTGCCAACAATGGAGGATTAGTCATCGGTATCTGCAACGGCTTTCAGGTACTCACAGAAACTGGATTATTACCAGGAGCTCTGATGCTGAATAAATCACTTCTTTTTATATGCAAACATCAGTATGTGAAGGTAATTAATGTAAAAACTCCATTCACAGTGAAGATCAAACAGAATGCGATTCTTGATATTCCTATCGCTCATAATGAGGGCAATTATTTTATTGATGATGATGGACTAAAATCATTGCAAGATAATGATCAGATCGTCTTTCAGTATTGTGATAAAGACGGTTTTTTCAATGATGAATCCAATCCGAACGGATCACTGATGAATATTGCCGGTATTGTGAATAAAAACAGAAATGTCCTTGGTATGATGCCACATCCCGAACGAAGTTCAGATCCGATAATAGGAGTAACAGATGGGCGACAAATTTTCCTGTCCATCAAAAAATTCTTAAAAAAATGAACATTTTTACTGGAATATTGAATTTATTTCTACCAACATTATGTAGGTGTTGTGGAGAAAAAATAGAAACAAAGGAATTACTTTGCTCCACTTGCAAAAATGGGCTTATTGAATATCATTCAAATTCATGTACATTTTGTGGCACAGAATTGACAAACTCCCATATATGTTCACGATGTAAAGAGGAATATTTTTTTGATGAAGTTTATTCTGGTTATACTTATGGTTCTGTTATGCAAAAACTTATCCATGATTTCAAATATAATGAGTTCAAAAAAAATGGCTTCTGGTTGGCTCATAATTTCGGGGAACGTCTTATATCCACAGACATGATATCTAAGCTCGATTACATTGTTCCAGTTCCGCTACACAGGACAAAGAAAAGAGGGAGAGGGTTTAATCAATCGGACATAATCGCTGATGCTTTATCTCAGAGTATCAATATACCTGTTCTAAAGAATGTCATAGTAAGAAAGAAATTCACAAAAACACAGACCTTACTCAAAAAAGAAGAACGAGAGCAGAATGTTTCTCAAGCCTTTTGGTTAAGGAATCCTGAGGTGTTGAAGCATAAATCTGTAGTATTAGTTGACGATGTATTGACAACAGGTTCCACTATGAAATCAATAGCACTTTTATTACGAGAAAACTTAATAAATAAAGTATATGTTGCAACTTTGGCAAGAGCATGAGATATGGATGTAATTGTAGAGATATCAAAAGAAGACGCTTATGAACTGATGGATAGAACTGCGAAGTTCATTGTTGAACGAAGAATGGGATCTGCTGCGTTGCTATTTATTGAGTCTCTGCGCCCACTAAATTTTATTGCAAGTCAGATCCTGTATCTTGTTGCACCTTTTGCAGAGATCATTTTTAAACCAAAAGAATATCAAAAATTTGCCTGTGCGCTGGAAAATGATGAAAATATAAAATATTTAATGGACAAAATTGATGAACTTGATGCTGAATATCATAAGAAGATTAAAGCTGAAAAGAAAAAAGCCAAAGAGTTAAAATTGAAGAAAAAAGAATTAAAAAAGAAATTGAAATAAATCGGAGGAAATATGGCAAAAGAGCTACGATCAATTCTGGCTACCGACTGCGGTAGTACAACGACAAAAGCCATATTGATTAAGAAAATCGGTGACGAATACCGCCTTATTGTACGAGGAGAAGCTCCCACGACTGTAGAGGCACCATTTGATGATGTTACCAAAGGTGTTCTGAATGCAGTGGAAGAGGTAGAAGATCTTGTACATATACGCGGTGAAAAAGATCGAATGATCATCACAAATGAAACTATCGAAGTACCACAGGATGGAGAGAAAGGTGTCGATGCCTATGTCTCGACTAGTAGTGCTGGTGGAGGACTTCAGATGATGGTTGCTGGTGTGGTGAAAAGCATGACTGGCGAAAGTGCAGAGCGTGCAGCTCTTGGTGCCGGAGCGATCGTGATGGATGTGCTGGCAAGCAACGATAAACGTCTTCCTCACCAGAGGATAGAGCGGATCAGACATCTACGACCTGACATGATACTTCTTTCTGGAGGTATCGATGGAGGAACCACAAAGCATGTGGTTGAACTCGCAGAGATCATCGCTGCTGCTGATCCGAAACCTCGTTTAGGTTCTGAATATAAGCTACCTGTTATTTATGCAGGTAACAAAGACGCGCGGGATGCAGTAAAAGAAACTCTTGGTGATAAAGTTGACCTTATTATCACAGATAATATCCGCCCTGTGCTGGAAAGAGAGAATCTAGGTCCTGCTCGTGATAAGATCCATGATCTTTTCATGGAACACGTCATGGCACAAGCACCAGGTTATAAAAAGCTTATGTCCTGGGCACGAACAGAAGATGAAAACGGAAAGATGGAAGAAGTTCCCATCATGCCTACACCCGGCGCAGTGGGTAACATCATGCAAACCATTGCCAAAATTGAGAAGATCGAAGTAGTAGGTGTTGATATTGGTGGTGCAACCACTGATGTTTTCTCGGTGTTTACAGAAGAGCAGGTTTTCAACAGAACCGTGAGTGCAAATCTTGGAATGAGTTATAGTATTTCCAATGTGCTTGCCTCTACAGGTATCAAGAACATTCTACGCTGGGTGCCTTTTGATATTCCTGAAACTCAACTCAGAAATATGATCAAGAATAAGATGATACGTCCAACTACGATACCTTTTCTTGCAGAAGAACTCATGTTAGAACAAGCAATTGCGAAAGAAGCACTGCGTCTTGCTTTTGAACAACATAAAGAATTCGCTGTCACACTTAAGGGAACTCAACGGGAGCGGGAAATTTCAGAAGCATTCTCACAATCTACCTCAGGTGAGACAATTGTAAATATGATGACCCTTGATATTCTTGTTGGCTCGGGTGGAGTACTCTCTCATGCTCCACGTAGAAATCAGTCTGCAATGATGATGATCGATGCATTTTTACCAGAAGGTATTACTCGACTTGCAGTTGATAGTATTTTCATGATGCCTCAGCTGGGTGTGCTTGCAACGATCAGCGAGAAAGCTGCGACAGAAGTGTTTGAAAAAGACTGCCTTATTCATCTTGGGACATGTATTGCTCCAAAGGGTAAATGTAAACCTGGAAAGAATGCACTGGATGTGAAAATAGAACTCCCAGATGGTGAAATATTTGAAGAAACAATTCCTTTTGGAGAGATGAGAAAAATCAATCTAGGTATTGGTGAAACCGCAAAAGCTACGCTAAAGCCCCTTGGTGGAACAGATATCGGTGCAGGAAAGAACAGTGAAATAGAAACAACTTTGTCTGGAGGTGTTACTGGGATTATCATCGATACCCGTGGTCGTGAACTCTATTTTGATCAGAAGCTCAATAAAGAAACTATGAAGGCATATATTCCAGAAGATCATACTGAACGTGTAAAAGCGCTAATAAAATGGATGAAGGCTCTTGAAGTCTATCCTGAAGAATGGTTATCATAGGAGGTACTCATGGCACAAGCATATACTCCCGGACTTACTATTACAAAAAGCATCATCCTGAAAAAGGATAGAATCCTTCCTCTAAAAGGTGAAGTGGTGGTTAAAGTTGGTGATAAAGTAAAAGCAGAAGACGTTGTTGCCAAAACTGATCTTCCTGGTGATGTGCAACCTATCAATATTGGAAACAAACTTGGTATACCTCCTTCTGAAGTAGAACCCAGCATGTTGAAAAAAGCTGGCGAAAAAATTAAAAAGGATGAGATAATTGCTCAGACTAAAAGTTTCTTTGGTCTTTTTAGGAGTTCTGTAAAATCACCAATTACTGGAACGATTGAGAATATATCCAGCATTACAGGACAGGTACTCCTTCGTGAACCTCCTGTTCCAATTGATGTGAAAGCATTTATCGAAGGTGTCGTTACAAAAGTATATGAAGAAGAAGGAGTGCAGATAGAGAATAAATCTGCTTATATTCAAGGTATTTTTGGTATCGGAGGTGAAATTACAGGAGAGATCAAAGTACTTGTTGATGCACCGGACGCTGAGCTAATGCCAGAGCAGATCGACAATTCATGTACAGGCAAGATCATTGTAGGTGGTTCTATGGTCCGTCTTGCTGCAATCAAAAAAGCAATTCAGGTAAATGCAAAAGGTATTGTGGTTGGTGGCATTGATGACCAGGATTTGAAGGATCTACTTGGATTTGACATCGGAGTTGCAATAACTGGACATGAAGAAATTGGACTGACTCTCGTGCTTACTGAGGGATTCGGTCCAATCAAGATGGCTACAAAGACCTTTGATATCTTGAAACAATTTGAAGGATATAAAGCTTCAATGCATGGGAAAACACAGATACGTGCTGGTGTAATGCGTCCTGAAATCATTATTCCGATACCCTTCAAAGAAGCTGAACTCAAAGAAAAACCAAAATCCTTTTCGGGATTGAAAATTGGAAGCATAGTTCGAATCATTCGTGAACCTCATTTTGGAGAGATCTGCACAGTAACCGCACTTCCAGAAGAACTTGTCGTTGTTGAATCCGAAACAAAAGTACGTGTTCTCAAAGCAAAAATGGAAGATGGAATCGAAGTTACTATTCCTCGTGCAAATGTAGAAGCTATTGAAGATTAATCAAGAAATCTGAAGATACATTAAGGAGCTCGATCGAGCTCCTTATCTCCATACTTATGATAGCGATTAAAGAATTAATGACTATTTCAGTACCACAGCTCAAAAGTATTGCTACTGGTTATATTTCTCAGCACATATTTGAAATCTCAAAGGATGAAAGCTTTGAAAAAATTACGTATGTGCTGAAACGTAAAAAATTAAAAAAGTTTACCAAACGCGATATATTTGATGAGGATTCTTTTAAACATTATTCTTCCTTAGTTGGTAATGGATTTTGTCTTGGAGTTTATGATAAGAAAAGTTTGATTGGTTTCTGTATTGCAGAACCCGAAACATGGAACAGCAGTCTTTGGGTATGGGAATTTCATATAAAAAGAGAGTACCAACTACAAGGTTTTGGAAGTAAACTTATGATGGAGCTAGAAAAAAGATCGAGAAAAAATGATCTTCGGATTATTATCTGTGAAACACAAAACACAAATGTACCAGCTATTGATTTCTACCGTAAAAATGGATTTACTATTGATGGTTTCGATTTATCCTATTATTCGAATGAAGATCTTGAAAATGGTGAGATCGCCTTATTTATGAAAAAGAAACTATGATATATATAATTAAAATTCAGTACCACTTGAAAAGTTGAAGTTATCTATCTTCATAGCAGGAACAAGAAATCCACCACCAAAGAAACCACCAGCCATCTCATAGGTATTTCCAATCTCAACAATATTGGAAAACACATTAATAACACTTTCCGTGAAACGCATATTCTTTAGTGGTTTTGTAATTTCACCATTCTCTACCATAAAGAATCCATCTCTTGTCATTCCTGTCGTTAATAATTCAATTGGATCAATCAAGTTAGAATAATGAAAATGAGTTACTAGCACACCCTTTTTTGTGTTCTTGATCATTTGTTCAACAGAGCTATCACCTTTTTCAATTCGCATTGCAAATGGATAGGCGCCCTGTCTGGGAAGTGGAATGGCATGCCCATTGTTCTTTACCTTTGCCTGCTTGGCAATCCAACGATTTGTTACGAAATTCTTTGGAACTCCTTGTTCAACAAGTTTCACAGGTGTAACCGGCATGCCTTCATAATCAAAGGGTTGTGAACTAATATCCGGATTATAGGGATCTTCATAAATACTAAACTTTTCAGAAAATATTTTCTTATGTAATCCTTCGGTAAGAAATGTCGTTCCCTCAAGGTAATCCATACCATTAAAACCTTTCCATAAAAGGAACATAACAAATTCTGCCACAGCTGCTGGTTCCATGATGACAGTATATTTTCCAGGTTTTAACTCCAGGGGATAAGCACTCATTAGCGCTTTCTTGCAGGCAATGCGAGCTGCATCTTCAGTATCTATCTTGGTAACATTTTTCTTTACAATCTCTCTCCATCCAGATTCTGCTCCTTTCATTGCCGTGATGCTGAATTCTGCTTTTGTGGATATATCATACCCGAATAAACCTTTTGAATTTGCGATAACTGTTTCAGTTGTATTGGTAGAAAATATTCCTGCGCCCTCAAGTCCATTTTTCTCACAAATTGCAATAGCTTTCGAAATACCTTCAGCTCTTTGCATGGGACTGAATTGATCTGTTTTTGTACAGTAATTGTTAACTTTTTTATACTGTTGTTTATCAGGTAACGGGAGCAATTTATTGTTATCTTTTTGCAATCGTGTTGTTTCAATCGCAGTGAGTAGTGTCTCTTTCATCGATTTTTCATCAATCCTGTTTGTAGAAGCAGTTGCGCTTTTCTTTCCTATGATAGGACGCATGCGTATCTGATATGAGGTGTCACTCACATTCTGATGTATATAATTTTCTGCATATCGGGTTAATGAAAAATTATTCTTCCATATCATTATTTCCACATCAGTTTTTCCAGCAAGATCAATAATCTTCTTCGAGATCTCCAGCATTTCAGTTTTACTGTTCGTACTCATGAATAACTCCTGAGATTTACTTCGTTGTTTATTTCTCATTTGAAACACATTATGTCAAGACTTTCAACTGCTGTTCGATTTTGTTGACATATAGTTTAATCCATCTGAGATGTAATCAAGAATCACAAAGTGAGGTTTGAGATGCCGGTAACTGTCGTATTAGGAGCATTATGGGGTGATGAGGGAAAGGCAAAGATCGTTGATGCTCTTGCAGAGGATATGGATGCGATTGTACGCTTTCAGGGCGGGTGTAATGCAGGTCATACGGTTGTTCATGGCGATGATATTTATAAATTCCACATCATCCCTGTGGGTATACTTGATCCAGACATGATATGTATAATTGGAAACGGAGTGGTAATAAATTTGGAAAGACTTTTGATTGAGATCGAAGAAACCCGGGCACGAGGAATTGAACTTGCTGACCGCTTTTTTATTAGCTCTCAGTCACATGTGACAATCCCTATTCATACGTATCTAGATGAACTCGCAGAAAAACTAAGTGGCAAACGGGCAATCGGAACCACGAAAAGTGGTATTGGACCAACCTATTCAGATAAATCAGCCAGGTTGGGACTTAGAATGGGGGATCTGCTTGATAAAGAGTATCTGCGATATCGCCTTCGAAATATGATCAGGAATAAGGAAAAACTTATCGAGGATTGGCTTGAAGAACTTAATTTCGACGATTCTGTTGAAATGTTCTATGATATTGGACAACAATTCAAACCTTATATCACGAATACACCATATCTGATACATTCATTGATAAACGAAAATAAAAACCTGCTATTTGAGGGAGCGCAGGGCACACTGCTGGATATCGATTTTGGAAGTTATCCTTTTGTAACTTCATCAAATACAACAATTGGGGGGGCAATCACAGGTTCGGGAATCAGTTCAAGACAGATAGATAAAATAGTTGGAGTTGTCAAAGCATATTGTACACGAGTTGGAAATGGACCTTTTCCAACAGAACAGAATAATGAAATCGGTGATTATATTCGGGAGAGGGGAAAAGAATACGGTACGACTACAGGACGTCCCAGAAGATGTGGCTGGTTCGATGCAGTAGCAGCAAAGTATTCGACAATGCTTAATGGATTCGATGAACTGGCTCTCACACTTCTTGATATCTACTCAGGATTGGAAACCATTGAGATCTGTACATCTTATGATCTTGATGGACTTGAAATCGGTGAATTCCCTGTAGAAAGTGCTATGCTTGAAAAAGTAACTCCAAGATATGTATCACTTCCAGGGTGGAAAGAAGAAATATCATCCATTACAATTTTTGAGGATTTACCAAAAAATGCCCAACGATTTATCACTACAATTGAAGAATTACTGGAAACACCGGTAACGATAATATCTGTTGGTGCAAAACGATCGCAAACTATCTATAAATAAATCTCATTATATGAGTATACGGTTTGAAAATGTTTCTTTTGCGTATAAAAAGGTGAAATCACCCTTTCAATTACATAACTTGAACTTTGTATTGAATGCTGATGAAAAGATTTGTATTCATGGAAAAACCGGAGCTGGAAAAACAACATTATTTAGATTACTTTTAAGAGATCTCGCTCCAGGTGAAGGCAAAATATTTCTGGATGATCTAGTTTTACCGAAAGAGAAGAACCTTTACAAGAAAGTCTCTTTTATTTTTCAAAAACCCGAGGATCAATTCATTTTTCCTGTAATAAATGACGAGTTTGAGTTTATAACAGAGGACCAAGATAACAACAATATCTTACAAAATATATCGAAGTTATGCAAGCTTTTTAATGTAACAATTGAGAATTTTTTAGACAGAGACTTATATTCTGTTTCTATAGGTGAATTACGTCTCCTGCAGATTATTTTTGCTTTATCCATGCAGTCAAAATACTTGATTCTTGATGAACCCACCACATTTCTTGATCATGAAAATCAAATTCAATTTTTAACCCATATTAAAAAAATAAAAGACAAAGGTGTGCTTATCTTGACCAAACATTTAGAAATTTATAGCTCTATCGTCGAGCGAAATATTTCATTAATATCATTGCAATCATGAGGTTACTATGAAAAAATATATTTTAATTATGTTTATTATTTTTTTACCATTATTTGTATTTGCAGGAGCAAAAGAGGATTTTGACTTTGCCAAAAAAATGTATGATGATACGCTTTATGAGGAAGCGATTGGCAAATTTCAGGATATCGTACAACAATATCCATCCTCAAGTTATGCAGAACATGCGCAGTTCTATCTTGGGAATTCATATGTAGAATTAGAACAGTTTGTCAATGCAATCTTTGCCTACAAGCGCTTGCTCGAGAACTATCCAAACACAACAATATACCCTCAAACAGTTTACAGACTTGCAGAAGCTCTTTTTGATAACAAGAATTATTTTGAAGCTGCCCAGTACTACCAGGATATTATCTATAACTACCCTCAAAGCCCGTATGCATTGCAATCACTCAATAAGATCATACAAGCGCTTGAGGAAGCTGGTATGTATAATGAAGCTATTTTAGTGTCCATGGATATTATAGAAAGCTATGCAGACAATGATCAAATGCCTACAATAATGCTCTCACTGGCAGATGTGTATAAACTCAACAATATGCCTGCCGACTATGAATCGACTTTACTTTCTCTCATCTCTGAATATCCTGAGTCTGATGAAAAATGGGAAGCAATTCATGATTTATCAAAATATTATTATGATAAAAATGATACTTCAGATGCGTTACAACTGCTCAAAAACAGTTTGGTTGAAACGATTCCCCGAATGTATGAACAGACTCTGCTTCTATTGTATGCCGAGTTATTAGACAGAAGTGGAGAAACAGAAGAATCACTCAAGCAATATGAAGAATTTTATCGTAAATTCGATACGTATCCGAAAAGGGATCAGATAGGATTAAAGATAGCAACTTTACAATATGAACTTGGTGAGTATTCAGATATGATAAATATCTGCAAAGAGTTTTTGGAAGAATTTCCCAAAAGTTCGTACACTGCAAGGATCAAATATCTTCAAAGTGCTGGCTTGTTCAATAAAAATGATTATACTCAAGCGCTTCATATGTTGCAGATGATTGATGAAGAAGATACAGATGTATCAATTTTGAAAGACATTGAAGCACTTCGGGCTGAAATTTATCTTAAGCAGAAAGATTTTACAAAGGCAATCTCGTCATATCTTACTATCATAAAGAAATTTCCACATATTGTGTCAGTTGATTCAGTTTATTTTAGCATTGGATCAATCTATAAAAATTATGTATTAAATTATGAAAATGCTATCAACTATTATTCAATCATACTGACGACCTATCCTGAAAGTGAACTTCGTAGCGATGCACTTATAGATGTTGCGGAATCTTATGAAGAGTTAAATAATTACGAGAAGGCTTTGGAATTTTATACTCAGGCATTATCATCCAGATATACTGATGCTGAACAACTTAATACTCTTGGAAGTAAAATTGAATACCTAAGAGAATTCTCCATAAAGAATCAAGATCAAGCATTGGAAAATCTATTACAAACATTTGCCAAATTTGTTCAAAGTAATGATTATATTGAAACGATATATTCTCTGGTGCAAATCTATGCCAATAATCTCAAAGACTTTGATGGTGCTCTTGAACTTTTGAAAAGTGATCCACTTTTTGAAAGTAATCCCAAACTTCTATTGCTCAAAGGAAAAATATTTCTTACACTTGCAAAAAAAGCAACAATGGATGACAAGGAGGATGTTGATACATATTACAAACAAGCAGAACAAATATTTGAGACAATCGTAAAAGATTTTACAGATATTCCAGAAAAAGCGTACGCTGAATTCTATCTTATCAAACTGAAAACACAAACTTTTGAACAAGGAAGTGAGGAATATGTCACGACTTTACAGCAACTTTCTCTTGATTTTATAGATTCCTATGGAACATTTCCTTATATCGGACAGGTCTATTTCGATCTTGGTGCAGCTTTGATGGAATATGGTGGAGCTCGTGAGCAAATAATCATGTACCTGCAGCAGGCATCAAATCTTACACAAAATGAACATATCCGTAATAAGGCAAACGAATTTCTGGGAAATCTGTACCTTGAAAATGAAGGATATATCGCTGCGCGAAATCAGTATCAGAAAATCGATAAAAAGACTATTTATTCTGATCCATCGCTGCTGTATAATGTTGGATTTGTGTATTATAAATTGAATAGTCTCTCGCAAAGTATTCCCTATTTCGAGTATTATGTTCAGAATTATCCGAAACAAGAACATTATTCGAAAGTACTGGAATATCTTGGCTCAATGTATATGATATTGGATCAATCTGACAAAGCAATTCAATATTATGCACTGCTTGCGGAAAATGAACCAGATGATGACCTCCTGAGAAAACTTAGAGATCTCTACATTCTTGAAAATCGTTTTGATGAAGCGATCAACATATCCCTTGAGATAAAAGAATTGAACAATTCAGACAGAAGAACGCTTGCACAGATCTATGAAGAACAGGGAAATCTTGCATATTCGATAGTGCAATATGAACGTATTATAAGCAATAATATTACAGAATCTGATATGCTAAAAGATACAGAACAACTGGCACGTTTGCATTTTCTTGTTGATGATATGGCAAAAGCATTGAATAATTATATCAAGATCTATAATATAACGGAGAGTTATAAACATCCTTTTGAAACCTATAACTACCTGAACTGGAAACAGATAGCAGAAAATACGGTTGTTGCTTATTACCGTCAGAAAAACCGCACACAAGCCGAAAATTTTGAGAAATATTATAAGTCTATTATTCAGGATGATGATTCGATTCAAGCCCATATCACTCTTGAGAGAGGGATTTATTATGCTGACCTCGATAAGAGGAAAGCTCGCAGGCTATTTGAAGAAGTGATCGATGATTATCCACAGACCGACTACGCTGATGATGCCTATCTTGAATTTGCTATTCTTGAACTCAGCGAGAAGAATTTCAAAGAAGCAACTGAATATTTGAAGATACTGGTTGAGAATTATTCTGATTCTCCATTGGTGAACAATGCATATCTTAAACTCGGATCGGTGCATTTCAGTCAGGGAAATTATCAGCAAGCGCTCGAGTATTATCAGAAGGTCATACAACGTGATACCGAGGGAACTTATGCAATGCGGGCAATCGAAAATTTTGCACTCACCTGTAAAGCAATGGGAGAATGGATGCTGGCGATTGAGGCATACCAGATGCTTATAGAGCGTTTTGGTTCACCGGAGTTGACTCCTGAGACCATTTTCGAGATATCTTATTGCTACTACATGGACAAAGAATACAAAAAGGCAATCCAGCTATTCAAAACAATACAGGATAAATTCACAGATAGTGAAGTCAAAGCCGAGATAATTTACTGGATTGGAGAATCTTACTATGGGCTGAAAGAATACGATCATGCTATTGAAACTCTACTTAAGATCGTCTATGATTACAGCTTCCTCGATCAGTGGTACGTAAATGCAAACATTAAGATTGCGATGGCATATGAAAAGCAGCAAAAATTCGATAAAGCACGACTTTTTTACCAGAACATTATAGAGCGATACGGTACCAATTCAAACTGGGGAGCTGAGGCAAAGAAATTATTGGACGCACTTCCATAATACTGTAGAAACTTGTACCTCGAATATGAAAAATTTCAAGCTGATTTTCTCCTATCTTAAACATTATAAAAAATCCATCGCACTGGGTGTACTTTGCCTGATCATTGTTGATGCTATCCAGATGATCGTACCTAAGATCATTCAGCATGTGATCGACTACCTCCACAAACCAAATTTTACAATGAATTCGATCCTGATGTTTGCAGGTATCATTTTCGGTCTTGCTCTCTTTATGGCAGTGCTACGTTTCTTGTGGAGACTGTTCCTGATAACCAATTCGTTCAAAATAGAGAAAAAGATCCGCAATGACTATTACGCCCATCTGCAAAAACTTTCACCTCGATTTTTTCAGAACCACAATACCGGCGATCTTATGGCATACGCAACCAACGACCTGAATGCAGTCCGTATGCTTTTCGGAATCGGTGTGGTGCTCATGTTCGATGTATTCTTTGTGACGATTGCATCCTTTGCTTTGATGAGCAATATCAACCTGAAAATGACCCTCTTTGTGATCATTCCACTACCAATCGTGACCTTTATCATGATCTATTTTGGAAGGAAGGTTCATAAGCTTTTCAAAAAAGTACAGGATACCTTTGCACATCTTTCTGATAGAGTTCAGGAGACCATTTCCGGTGTGCGTGTGATAAAATCCTTTGTGCGTGAAAGAGCGTATGAAAATCATGTTGGGGATGTTGCTGAGAACCTGGTCGATCAGAATATCCATCTCGTGAAAATTTGGGGAATGTTCTTTCCTTCTATGTTTGCAATTATTGGTATTAGTATGTTGCTGACCCTGCTCATTGGTGGAACCAAGACAATTCTCCGTGAGATCACTATTGGAGAATTCGTTGCTTTTAACAGTTATCTGCACCTCATTATCTGGCCAGTCATTGCCATTGGATGGATCGTGAACCTGTATCAACGCGGAACTGCATCTCTGAACAGAATTCAGGAAATCATGCAACAGAAGCCAGAGATCATCGATGAGCCCGGTATTGTAGATTATGGCATTAAGAAACTCAAAGGTGATATTCAGATAAAAAACCTGCATTATGCCTATCCTGATACAGAAACAGAAGTACTTAAAGGCGTTGATTTCCATGTGAAGCCAGGAGAGACACTTGCTATTGTCGGCAGAACAGGTGAAGGAAAAAGTACGATAATAAAACTGCTCACTCGTCTGTTCAATCCTCCTCATAACGAGATCTATATCGATGACCATGAGATCTATAAAATCCCGCTTGATACATTGCGCAGATCAATAGCAGTAGTAACACAGGAGATCTTTCTTTTTGCATCCTCGATCACAGAAAATATTCGGTTCGGTAATAATAAAGTGAGTCAGGATGATATTATTGAAACAACACAGATCTCTCAATTTTACAATGACATTAAAAATTTTGATAAAGAGTTCGATTCCATTGTGGGCGAACGAGGAGTATCTCTATCCGGTGGACAGAAACAGCGTCTGGCGATATCCCGTGCACTGATAAAAGATGCACCAATACTCATTCTGGATGATGCGTTCTCATCAGTGGATACCGAAACGGAGGAGATCATTCTCAAGAATCTTCGTGTAAGCCAGAAAGGAAAGACCGTTCTGATAATTGCCCACCGAATCTCTACAATGCAGCATGCAGATAAGATAATTGTGCTGGATGATGGAAAAGTAGCAGAATCAGGCAATCATGAGAGTCTGTTAAAGCAGAACGGAATTTATACAGACATTTATAACCGACAGAAACTGAAAGAAGAACTGGAAGCATAAATGAGAAGGCATTCAAGCGCATTTGAAGAAGAAAAAGACACAGGAAAAGTCCTTGATGCAGCGCTGATGAAGCGCTTGCTCAGATATCTCGCACCCTACAAGATATACTTCATCATCTCACTTTTCATATTGATAATCGTTGCCTTTTTTGCCATCGCAATACCGTATATTACAAAATACGCTATTGATGAATACATCAATCCATCACTGAAGATCCTGTCTGTTGAAGATCATCCTGAGATACAGGAACACTTTAAAAAACGCTATAAAAAATTCATTTATGAACAAGTGGATGGCAAAATACTGCTTCATAGCTATAATATTGATAAACTCCTGCCAAAACATTATAAGTTGATCATCAAAAAAGATCTCATAAGTAAAGAGATATATGCGGCATATCCGATTAATAATAAGAATACCAAAGTCGCTGATGAATATCCTGAATACTTGAAAAAATTCGGAGATTATTATATCATTCAGCAAAGTGATTTTGGCAATCTGTCCGTGGAAGCAACCAGGTCTCTACGTTCCAACGACATAAGCGGACTTAAAACCCTCGCAATCATCTTTTTTGTACTCTTGATACTTCGGTTTGTATTCAGTTATGCTCAGATATACATGACGCAATATGGAGCTATGCATTCTATGTATGACCTGCGCATGAAACTGTTCAATCATTTGATGAAGCTTCCCATGTCCTTCTTTGACAAGAATCCCATCGGACGTCTGGTGACGCGTGTTACAAACGATGTGAATGCTCTTTCTGAAATGCTTGGAGAGGGACTTATCACATTGGTGCAGGATCTCTTTATGATGCTGGCGATTCTGATTGTTATGCTGATCATCAACTGGAAGCTGGCTCTCATAACTTTTGTGGTACTCCCCTTTGTGGTTTTCTTCATGCTCAAGTTTAAAGTGGATATTCGTAAGGTCTATCGAATGGTTCGAATACGACTTGCTAAGATAAACGCCAGTCTTAGCGAAAATATTTCCGGCATTCAGACAATTCAGCTTTTCCACCAGGAAGAAACCAAACAACAGGAATTTGAAGAGATTACACAAGAATATTATAATGCTGAGAAAAAGCAATTGCGCGTATTTGCTGTATTCCGTCCACTCATCGATGTGATGGTACATCTAGCGATTGCATTGATTCTGTGGTACGGCGGTGGAAGTATCATTCAGAACAGGATGTCACTGGGAGTGCTGGTCGTGTTCATTAGCTACGTGCACCGTTTCTTTGATCCCTTGTATGACCTCAGCCAGAAGTATAATGTGATGCAATCTGCGATGGCTGCGCTTGAGCGGATTTTTAAACTGATGGATGAAAAAGAAGAAGAATATCCTCAAGTACCCGAGCATTATACTCGCTTGAAAGGAGAAATCGAGTTCAAAAACGTGTGGATGGCTTATGAGAAAGAAGACTGGATCCTCAAGGATGTAAATCTTAAGATACAGGAAGGAGAGAAAGTTGCTCTCGTGGGCTCTACCGGTGGCGGGAAAACTACACTCGTAAAACTTATCAGTTCATTTTATCCCTTCCAGAAAGGTGACATCCTTATTGATAGGAAATCGATAAAACAGTACAACCTTGAAGAATTACGTAATAATATCGGTGTGGTTCAACAGGATGTGTTCATATTTTCCGGTAAGATAAGAGATAATATATCGCTGTTCCGCTCGGATATTACCGAAGAAGAGATAGTACAGGCAGCAAAATATGTGAATGCAGACCGATTTATTTCAAAACTTCCAAAAGGGTATGATGATGATGCCAAAGAGCGCGGTTCTGTACTCTCTGCAGGGCAGCGACAGCTTCTTGCCTTTGCCCGTGTGCTGGTAGGGGATCCGAGTATTTTTGTGCTGGATGAAGCAACATCAAATATCGACACAGAAACAGAAATGCTCATTCAGGATGCACTTCAGAAGGTTATGGAGAACCGCACCTCAATTATTATTGCACACCGTTTGTCTACGATTCAGCATGTGGACAGGATCGTAGTGATCCACAAAGGAAGGATCGCAGAAGAGGGCTCTCATCAGGAATTGCTTAAACAGCGTGGAATCTATTACAAATTGTATGAGTTACAGTATAAGGGAATGGAGAAGTAAGGAAACTCTAATAAATAACGAATGTCCGATTTATCAGACTGGACTTCACCATCGGCTGGACTTTATGATGAAATTATTAAAGAAATAGCTGAATTCCACGCAAGTGTGAACTCTGGTCCATAATATAAATAATATGATAAATGAATTTACTACCCTTGGTCCAATCCACTTCATCCGTAGCTCCCGCGCCAAACGAATCAGCATATCCATAAGGGGAACTAAGGTGCGTGTAGCTGTGCCTGTTGGTGTGCCAATGGAAAAGGCAAAGGAGTTTGTTCTTTCCAAACAAGACTGGATTCTAAAGCACCTAAAAAAATTCAATGCATTGCAAAATGAATATCAACAATCAAATGAGGATTCTTCAACAATTGGCAGGTTTGAAGCAAAAAAACTACTAATCAGCAAGCTTGAGACATTGGCAGAAAAACATGGATTTAGCTATAATCGTGTCTTTGTCAAAAACCAAAAAACACTTTGGGGTAGCTGCTCTGCAAAGAAGAATATCAACCTGAATTATAAACTTATTTTGCTGCCAGGGGAGTTACAAGAATATGTTATTTTACATGAGCTTGTTCACCTCAAACATAGAAATCACAGCAATAAATTCTGGCAGGAACTAGCAACGTATTGTACGAGATATCAGCAGCTAAGGAAGGAATTGAGAAAATATAGACTTGAATTTATGTGATCTTTAAACCCAGATAATGCAGTAGACATATTTCTAACCTCTTGATTTCAAGTATATTGAACTGCATTGCAGTTGAGATTTAGTTTAATATTTTCAATTGAATCTAATAGTTTTTTGAACTTATTTCTG
>Ga0136651_10000374_pt1 | contig 24338 bp, 24 predicted proteins | sample Mar14236cmmetaG_FD_94867 | JGI IMG/M metagenome (GOLD analysis project Ga0136651, IMG submission 94867) | Marine hydrothermal vent microbial communities from Guaymas Basin, Gulf of California to study Microbial Dark Matter (Phase II) - Marker... ... | reverse complement strand
CTGCTAGCCGTTGGAAGCACCTTGACACGCTGTTTATATACTGAGCGTGGGGACAAAAGAAAAGAGCCACCCCCGTCTGCCGGCAAGCACATTGGGATGGCTCTCCACCCAAGTCTCCGCGCGCGAGGCTACAGAGCCTCTCTGTAGTACAGTAGCGCAGAACTACTTGGCACGGGAGCGACGGGATTTGAACCCGCGATCTCCGGCTTGACAGGCCGGCATGTTAACCGCTACACTACGCCCCCAACGGCCCAAATCATACCACAACCCGCTTACCTCGTCAAGTCAGCACTGCTCGCACTGCTTCGATTGTCGTCTCAATATCCGCGTCGCTGATCCAGTAGTGTGTCACTGCCCGGAAGCGGCCTTCCAGCCGGCCCAGCAATAACACCCCCTGCTCCGCCAACTCAGCCACTACTTGCTCCTGCGTCTTTAACACCTTCTCTGTTAGCCAGAAGTAGAGAATGTTTGTCGTCACCGGGGCAACCCCTACCCCCGGTATCTCCGCTAACCCTTCCGCCAGCCGCCGTGCCCTGACGTGATCCTCTTTCAGCCGAGGAACGATCTCCTTCAGAGCAACGACGCCTGCCGCCGCCAGCACGCCCGCCTGCCGCATCCCGCCGCCTACCACCTTACGCGTCCGCCGCGCCTCGGCAATAAAGTCGGCGCTGCCACACAAGAGCGACCCCACCGGAGCACATAGCCCCTTCGAGAGACAAAACATCACCGAGTCCACATCTCGCACCAATTCCCGCGCGTCCACCCCCAGTGCCGCCGCTGCATTGAAAATACGCGCCCCGTCCAGGTGTACCCGCAGGCTGTGAACATGGGCCAGTCGCGTCACCTGTGCGGTGTACTCGGCTGTAAGCGGCGTGCCGTTGCACATATTGTGCGTGTTTTCCAGGCAGACCAGGCGCGTGCGGGGAAAGTGAGCGTCATCCTCTCGAATCGCCCTCTCAATGTTCTCCAGCCGCAGCGTGCCGTCGGGTTGGTTAGGAATGAGGTGAGGCATGATGCCCCCTAACGCCGCCATCCCGCCCTGCTCGAAGAGAAAGGTGTGACAACGATCCCCCAGGATCACTTCGTCGCCGCGCCCGCAGTGAGTCAGCAGCGCCACCAGGTTTCCCATCGTGCCGCTGACCACGAACAGTGCTGCTTCCTTCCCCAACCGCTCCGCCGCCATCTGCTCTAGCCGGTTGATTGTGGGATCCTCCCCAAACACATCGTCCCCCACCTCTGCCTGGTACATCGCTTCCCGCATCGCCGGTGTCGGCTGCGTCACGGTATCGCTGCGCAGATCAATGATCTTCATCTTTTCCACCTCCCAGGTTATTGGCTCTCCACCGGTAGTGTGAATGTGAACGTCGCGCCGTGTCCCTCTTCACTACTGACTGCAATCTCCCCTCCATGGGCCTCGATGATTTTCTGCGTGATGATGAGCCCCAATCCAGCCCCCGACGCCTTGCTTTCGGTACCGGGCACACGATAAAAGCGCTCAAAGATGTGTGGCAAGGCATCCGCCGGAATACCGGGCCCTGTGTCGGCAACACTTATAGTCAGGCGGTCTTGCTCGCTCTCTGCCTTGATCGTTACGCTGTCGCCCGCTTGGCAGTACTTTATTGCGTTGCCCACCAGATTGAGCATCACCTGGTGGAGACGCTGTGCATCTCCTGTGACAAGTGGGAGGGCATCAGGAACGTCAACCAACAAGCTGATCTGTTTGTCATCCGCCTGCGGCGTCAACACGTTGACCGCCATATAGATCACCGTGCTCGGATCAACCCGGCCCTTGGTCAAATGAGCCCGGCCCGATTCCAGTCGTGCTAGATCAAGGAAACTGCTCGCTATCCCACTGATCCGATCAGCCTCGTGTTGAATGATGCCTGCAAACTGGCAACACTGAGCCGACGTCACACCTGGTCGCTGCAAAAGATCGGCGTAAGAGATGATGGCCGTGAGCGGTGTACGCATCTCGTGCACGATCTCGGCGATCAGATCGGACTGTTGGAACAGGATGGCATTCTGCACCGCCACCGCCGCCTGATCGCCCAGCAAGGTCAATAGTTCGATGTCCTCCGCGGTGAAATCGCCCCCATCATCTTTGTTGATCGCTTCCAACACGCCGATCACTTCGTCCCTGGCGATCAGGGGGACGGCAAGAATGGAGCGGGTGGTAATATGCGTCTGCTCGTCCACCTTGTTGTAAAAGCGAGCATCCTTGCTGGTATCGGGGACGATGAGGGGCTTGCCAGTTTGCACAACTGAACCTGCAATGCTCTCCATCGGCACGACGATCGAATGAACACCTGGTAGATTGGTCGCTGCCTTAAAGTACAACTGACCGCTCCTGTGATCTATCAACAGGATGGAACAAAATTCCGTCTGGGTCAGTTCTTGCGCCGCTGTGACGATACGGTCTAGCAGTGGGGGCAGGTTCAGAGTCGAGCTCAGCGAGCGGCTGATTGTTATCAGGCGCTCCAGCCAGTCCGCACGATTCTCCTTTTGTGTCTGGGGACGCGAAAGGGGTTGATCAAGTCTTACCATTGTCCTTATCCTCCTAAACAGACCTGTGCAATGCGAGGCAGCACATCGGTGACGTCGGCGTGGATGACCACCTCGGCTATGTCGTCAATGTAGGTAGGCATCAAATTAATCACAATCAGACGACCGGCACGTTCACGCACTCGCAGCGGCAACTGCGAGGCTGGTGCGACCTCCAGCGACGATCCGGTCACGAGCATCAGATCGGCCTGGCGAACGTGTTCCATTGCGGTACTGACTGCCTCAATAGGCAACTGTTCCCCGTAGAGTACGACCCTGGGTTTCATCACTCCACTGCATGCGAGACAACGAGGCACCTCACCTGAAGAAAGAAAATCATCCAGCAGTTCTTCGATGGGCAAAACTCGGCCACAGTCGAGGCAAGTCACCTCCCGCAGATGGCCATGCAATTCCAGCACCACGCGCGACCCAGCCCGCTGATGCAGACCGTCAATGTTCTGAGTGATGATGGCCCTCAACCACCCGCCAGATTCCAGTTCAGCGAGCGCCAGGTGGCCAGCGTTGGGTTCGGCTGTCAGCAACGTCCTCATCAGCGGCCGTATCCAGGTATAGAACGTCTCAGGGTGGCGGCGGAAAGCATAAATGGACGCCACTTCCATTGGACCAGCGCGCTCCCACAGCCCGGTTCCTGGCGAGCGAAAGTCGGGAATACCGGAGGCAGTACTCGTGCCTGCGCCGGTCAACGCAATGGCGTGGCGGGCTTTTCGCAAGAGTGCCGCAGCACGCACAATCTCATCGGTATGATCCGTACCCAATGTCATCAAGTTAAAAATTGTAAAGACCTGCCAGGTTTCCGCCAGAGCTTTTGTGAGCCAGATTCGACACGATAACAGTGTATTTCCGTTCGAAAGTGCCTCATAAAACCTGGCAGGTCTGGTTCCCATCTCTTGACTTGATCCATACCTGTTCCGCTTTCACGGTGACATCTATGCCCACGATGGTCTCCGATCGGTGCCTTCGTATGATACTGTAGCACAGAATGTGATACTTGGCAAGAAAGAAAGTAAAAAGAGAGGCACGTAACTGCAGAAGCAGTTCTCCGCACCGAGGAGGCCCTTGTAGCTTTTCGAGACAGACACCATGCATCTACGAGGCGCCTACAGAGACGAAAGTGTGGAGTAGGCTTTAGCCAGTAGTTGCCAAATCTCCCAACTCGTTGTATCATGTCTCCCTGATGACGCAGCCAATCAAAATTGCCCCATCCATACTCGCCGCCGACTTTGCCCACCTGGCCGAGGCGGTCGCCAGCGCCGAGAGCGCCGGCGCGGACTATATCCACGTGGACGTGATGGACGGTCACTTTGTGCCCAACATTACCATCGGGCCGGCCGTTGTGCGGGCGCTGCGCCACGTCACGCGGTTGCCGCTCGACGTGCATCTGATGATCAACGCCCCGGCCCGTTACGTGCCCGCCTTTGCCGAGGCCGGTGCCGCCGGGCTCACCGTCCATGTCGAGGCTACGCCACACCTGCATCGTGTCTTGCAGCAGATTCGGGATTTGGGCGTGCGGGCTGGCGTCTCACTGAACCCAGCCACGCCTGCGGTTGCCATCAGCGAGGTGCTGAACGACGTAGAGTTGGTGCTGGTGATGACTGTCAACCCAGGTTTCGGAGGGCAGCCTTTCATCGAGCACGCGCTGCACAAAGTCGCGCGGGTGCGAGAGATGCTGGATAGCGCCGGGAGTGAGGCAGAGTTGGAGGTGGACGGTGGCATTGGGCCGGAGGAAGCGGAGCGGGTCGTGGCCGCCGGGGCGACAGTGCTCGTCGCCGGGAAAGCCATCTTTGGCGCGCGGGAGGGGGTTGCGGGAGCGATCGCGGCTATCCGCGCGGCGGCCCGCAGGGGGCAATGCGCCCGGGTGGGCAGCAGGCAAAAAAGAAGCCCCCGGTTGTAATGGGGGCGTGGTGTAGGGGCGTGGTACCCGCGCCCCTATGGGCGCGGACCACCCCCATACCCTGCGGCAGCAGTTTTAGCGGGTTTTGTTCAACGTCCGCAGACAGCGGGTGCAGAGGTACATCCGGCGCATCCGTCCACCGATTTCCACTCGCTTACGCTGGATATTGGGTTTGAACTGGCGGTTGGTCGCCCGCTTGGAGTGACTGACGTTGTGCCCAAATTGGGGGCTTTTGCCACATATTTCACACCTTGCCATTTGTATCACCTCTTGAATTAAAGATTTGGAGATTTGAAATCCGTCAATCTCAAATCAACAAATCTCAAATCACCCTACTAGTTCGTAACGAGATGTATCATACCACAAGAGGCTCGTTTGCGCAACATCGGGAAACTGGTAAATTGGGAAATTGGTAGATTGGAAAAGGAGAAAGTAATGCCAGAACGAGAGCATAATCTGGGACGCATACAAGTCTCTCCCACGGCCATTGCCAGCATTGCAAACGAGGCTGTGCTGACTTGCTACGGCGTCGTGGGAACCACAGCCAAGGACCTGGCCAGCGGCATCGCCAACGTTCTTTCCCGCGACAGCAAGCGCGGGATCGAGGTGCGCATCGAGGATGACGGACAGATCATTATTGACGCTTACGTGATCATCGAATATGGCACCCGTATCGCCGCCGTGGCCCGCAGTGTTATGAATGTCGTAAAGTACAACGTCGAGCAGGCACTGGGCATACCCATCGCCGAGGTCAACGTCCACGTCGAGGGGCTGCGTGTCAGCGATATAGACTGAGATCGTTTGTAGTAACGACTTTAGTCGTTCCCGAACGGTAACAACGAAAGTCGTTACTACAACGTCAGTGATATGGATTGAAGGGAATTAGTGAATTGACAGACGAGAAATTATCAACGACCACACGACAGTCTCCGCGCCTGACCACTGACGGCCAGGGATTCAAACGGTTGATCAAGGCCGCGTTGGGTTGGCTGCAACATCACCAGGCCGCCATCAACGTACTCAACGTTTACCCGATCCCCGACGGTGACACCGGGACCAACATGGTGCTGACGATGCAGTCCGCCTGGGCCGAGATTGCAGACACGCCAGAGTGCAACGTGGGCCGGGTAGCCCATCAGATGGCCCACGGCGCACTGATGGGCGCCCGGGGCAATTCCGGCGTCATCCTCTCCCAGATTTGGCGCGGGTTTGCGCGCAGTCTGGACGGAAAAGAGGTCTATTGCGCCCAGGACCTGGCTACCGCTTGTCAAGAAGCGGCGACGACAGCTTACAAAGGCGTAGTCAAGCCGGTCGAGGGCACAATCCTCACCGTCGCCCGCATGGTCGGCGACGCTGCCACTGCTGCAGCGGAGACGAACCAAGACCTGGTCTATATGCTGGAGCACATGGTTTTCGCCGCCCACGAGGCCGTTGCGCTGACCCCCTCATTGCTCCCGGTGCTGGCAGAGGCCGGGGTGGTGGATGCCGGCGGCCAGGGACTATTCATCATTTTGGAAGGCATGTTGCGCTACATGCGAGGAGAACCGGTTGCCGAAGATGTACAATTGGCCGAGACGGTGGATCTCATCGCCACCGGATTAGAGCCCGGCGAGATCGGCTACGGCTACGACGTGCAGTTCCTCATCGTCGGGCAAGAACTCGACGTGGCGGCCATCCGCCAGAAAATCACAGAATTGGGCGAGTGCCCACTCGTCGTGGGCGATCCATCAACAATCAAGGTACACGTCCACGTGCCCGACCCTGGTGTTCCCATCAGTTACGGAGCCAGCCTGGGCTCACTGCGCGACGTCGTGGTGGAGGATATGCAGGCCCAGTACCAGGATTTCATCGTTAAGCGCGAGTCGGCGTCGTTCTCCTTGCCCCAGGTCTCTCAGGGGATCGGCGTCGTGGCCGTCGCTCCAGGCGATGGGCTGGCCCGCGTTTTCCAGAGCCTGGGCGTGGGCGCCGTCGTGCGCGGTGGCCAGACGATGAACCCCAGTACCAAAGATTTGCTGGAGGCAATCGAGCATTTGCCAGCCAACCAGGTGGTCGTGTTGCCCAACAATGGCAACGTCATATTGGCGGCTGAGCAGGCCCGCGAACTCTGCGAAAAGTCCGTGGCTGTCATCCGCTGCCGCACTGTCCCACAGGGTATCGCGGCACTGTTGACCATCAACTATCAGGATGATTTCGAGACCAACGTGGCTGCCATGACGAGCGCGATGGAAGAGATCGAGACAGGCGAGGTCACCATCGCCACCCGCACGGCGACGATCAATGGCGTGCAGGTCGCCGATGGACAGGTCATTGGTCTGCACGACGGGGAACTCAAAGTGACCGGCTCAACGGTTGAGCAAGTCGTGCGGTCATTACTGGAGGAAATGGGCTCGGCCGACCGCGAGATCATTACCTTGTATTACGGCGAGGACGTCAGCGAGGACGACGCTAACCAACTAGCCAATCTTTTACAGCAGGACTGGCCCGACCAGGAGATTGAAGTCGTCGCCGGCGGACAGCCCCATTATCACTATATCCTTTCGGCGGAGTAAAAAAGTGGAGGTGCCGTGTCCAGAGTTCACATTGTTACCGACAGTGAAGCCACCATTGAGCCGTCCGTCGCCGAACGACTCGACGTTACCATCGTACCTCTGACCGTCCGCATTAGCAAAGACGGCTCGACTGAGGCCGCCAAGGTCTACCAGGACGGCACGGGTTTAGACCACGAGGAGGTGCTGTTCCGTATGGCTCGCGACCGCGTCCGGTGCCATATCGTCGGCCCGACCGCCGAGCAGTTCCGGCGCGTATACAGCTGTCTCACCCGCCGCACCGATCAGATTATCTCGCTTCACTCTTCGGCCAGTCTCAGCCTCGTTCATCGCGAAGCACAAAAGGCGGCCAATGGGTTCCTGGGCCGCTGTGACATCGTGGTCATAGATTCAGAGACAATCTCTTTGGGCCTGGGCATCCTGGTGCAGGAAGCGGCACAACTGGCCCGCGCGTCCCTCCCGCTGGGCGAGATCGTGCGCCAAATCCGGGGCATGATCCGGTGCGTCTACGTGGTTCTGGTCACCAATACGCTAGACTACCTGGAACGCAGCCATCTCATCAGCCCTGCTCAGGTCATCCTGGGCGATATGTTGGGCATCAAGCCCTTTCTGGCAATCGAAGGGGGGCGGATCATCCCTATGGAAAAAGTCCGCAATCGCGACCGGGCAATAGACAAACTGGCCGAGTTTGCCAGCGAGTTCTCTCACATCGAACAGATGGCTATCTTGCAGAGCACCCCCTACCCCACGGAGGAAACAAAGATGCTGCAGGAACGATTGGCACTCGTCCTGCCGGGTAAAGAGCATCCTATTCTGCTTTATGGCCCATTGCTGGCTTCCCACATCGGGCCGGACGGGATGGGTCTGGTGGTGTACGAGGGCATGGACGAGGGGGTGTGACTCCGATGAGCTGTATCTTTTCAATTCACGTGGGACAATGTAGACGAGGTTTCCATACCTCGCAGGGCTGGCGCGATATGGAAATCGCGGCTACCGCACAAGTGCCCCGGAATATATTGAGGTGATGCGATGAGCCGAGTGTTCATTCTCACCGATAGCACGTCTGATGTGCCGCCAGAGGTGGCAGAGCAGTTGCATATCACCGTCGTGCCAGCCTACATCCAGATCGGCAATCATAGTTATCGAGATGGGTTTTCTTCTGGGGGACTCAGCCGGGAAGAGTTCTACGCCCAACTACCTGCGATGCCGGTTGTGCCGACAACTGCTGTGCCGCCGGCACACGAATTCGCCATGGCGTATCGCCGCCTTGCGGCCGAGGCGGATGAGGTGATCGCCATCGTGGTCTCGACCAACTTGAGCGGGATGTACAACGTCGCTCGCCTGGGCGCACAAGATGTGCCGGAACTGAGAGTGCACGTCGTGGACTCGGGGCAGGTCACAATGGGACTCGGCTGGATGGTCATCGCGGCAGCTGAAGCAGCCGCAGAGGGCCAGAGTGCACAAGAGATACTGGCACTGATCGAGGATATGAAACCTCGAGTACACGTCTACGCAGCGCTCGACACGTTAGAGTACCTGCGCCGCAGCGGGCGGGTGAGTTGGGCACGAGCGAAAGCCGCCCAAATTCTGCGTATCAAGCCAATCGTGGAGGTGCTCTTGGGCAAGGTCACAGACATGGGGCGGACACGAACAGGGCGCCGGGCCATTGAGCGACTCGTGGAACTCGTGCGTGCTCTGGGGCCATTGGAACGGTTGGCGATTCTCCACACTTTTGCTCCTGGAATAGAGAACTTGAGCCACCACCTGGCCTACCTTTGCTCACCTGGTCATCTACTCACCGTCGTAGCCACCACCATCGTCGGCGCCCACGTAGGCCCGCGCGGTCTGGGCGTGGCTGCCGTAACCGCTAAATAAAAAAAGGATGACAACACCCACTGAGAAAATAGCCAAGATCCTCCGTCTGGAGGCAGAGAAATACCAGGACCGGGCCGTCCTCGGCGGGCTGGCCTGCTACGCCGACACGTGGTTGCGAGAGGCCGGAGCCACCTTTGGGCCGGAGGCGGCTGACTGGGTGCAGGCAGTGGCCGGCCAGTTGCGCGCCTACAGCGGCCTCTCCAATCCTGTTGCGCGCCAGAAGGCTATGGCCACGTTGTTGGGGACACTTGACACCACACCTCATCTTTACTCTGCTTCTCAACGAGACGAAAAGAAAGCGGTCCCTGCTCCATCCGCCCCAGCCAGGGCCAGACCGCCCACCACTCCATCCGCATCCACTTATACACACACAGGCCTCGATTCCCAGATCACTGTCCTGCAAGGAGTGGGGCCTCAACAGGCCAAGCGGCTGGCTAAACTGGGTATCCATACCATCCGTGACATGCTCTACTTTTTCCCTCACCGGCACGACGACTATTCGCAACTCGAGCCCATCAACCGGATCGAATACGGCCAGGATGTCACCATCATCGCCCAGGTCTGGGATGCCGGCGTGCGCAAGACCAGGGGCGGTGGTTCCCTATTCAAGGCCACCCTCTCCGACGGCACCGGCTTTATTGAGGTCACCTGGTTCAATCAGCCCTACCTGGCCGATAAAATCAAGCGCGGCCAACACATCGTCGTCAGCGGCAAGGTGAACGAATACCTGGGCCGTCTGTGCTTTAACTCTCCCGAATGGGAACCGCTGGAACAGGAATTGCTGCACACTGCCCGTCTGGTGCCGGTCTACCCACTCACGCAGGGCATCCGGGCCAGGTGGCTGCGCCGCTTGATGAAGCGCACCGTGGACTATTGGTCCAAGCGGCTGCCCGACCACCTGCCGGTTTCGGTGTGTCAGGACGCGAGTCTGCCGGACCTGGAGACCGCCATACTCCAGATACACTTTCCGGACAACAAACGACTGCTGGAGCGGGCTCGCTACCGGCTGGCTTTCGATGAACTGTTCGTGCTCCAAATCGGCCTCCTGCGCCAGCGTCACCAGTGGCGCTCGGCGCCGGGCAAATCACTACCGGTGGACGATGACACCTTGTCCGACTTTATCCGCAGCCTGCCATACAAACTGACCGGCGCCCAGCGGCGAGCGTTGCAGCAGATCGTGGCCGACCTGCGCTCGGGCCGGCCCATGAACCGGCTCCTGCAGGGGGACGTGGGCTCGGGCAAGACGGTCGTGGCGGCGGCGGCGATGGCTCTGACGGTGGCCGCCGGCGCCCAGGCGGCGCTGATGGCCCCGACGGAGATATTGGCCGAGCAGCACTATCAGACCATCAGCCGCCTCCTGGGACAGTCGCCGGGTTCTGGGCCGACCGTTCGTCTGCTCACCGGCAACGTCACCGGGCAGGAGCGGAAGGATGTCTACGCCGGGTTGGCCGATGGCAGCGTGGACGTCGTCGTGGGCACTCACGCGCTGATCCAGGCGGGCGTGCAGTTCAAAGAGTTGGCGTTGGCGGTGGTGGACGAGCAGCACCGTTTTGGCGTGCACCAGCGGGCGGCGCTGCGGCAAAAGGGTCAACGGGTTAATGGTCAACGGATTGAGGGGTACAACCCCCATCTGCTGGTGATGACCGCTACCCCCATCCCCCGCTCGCTCGAACTGACGCTGTGGGGCCACCTGGACGTCTCGGTGATTGACGAGATGCCGCCGGGACGCCAGCCTGTCGTGACCCGTCTGCTCCTGCCCACGGAGCGAGAACGGGCCTACAATTTCGTGCGCAGTCAGATCGAAAAGGGCCACCAGGCGTTCATCTTGTGCCCGCTGGTCGAGGAGTCGGAAAAGGTCGAGGCCAAGGCTGCCGTTGATGAGTACGAGCGCTTGCAAAAATTCATTTTTCCCAACCTGCGGCTGGGCCTGTTGCACGGGCGTTTGAAGAGCGAGGAAAAGGAAGCCACGATGGCCCGCTTTGCCCAGGGGGAACTGGACATTCTGGTCGCCACCTCCGTCGTCGAGGTGGGGATTGACGTGCCCAACGCCACGGTAATGCTCGTCGAGGGGGCCGACCGTTTTGGCCTGGCGCAACTGCACCAGTTCCGGGGCCGCGTGGGCCGGGGTGAACATGCTTCTTATTGCCTGCTCGTCTCTGACTCCGCCTCCCCCGAAGCGCAGGAACGATTGCAGGCGGTCGAGGCCACCAACGACGGTTTTGTGTTGGCGCAAAAGGACCTGGAACTGCGCGGGCCGGGCGAGTTCCTGGGAGCGCGCCAGTCCGGCTTCCCCGACCTAAAGTTGGCCAGCGTGACCGACCTGCGGTTGGTCGAGGCCGCCCGCGAGGCCGCCCGCCGCTTTTTCGAGACCGACCCCGAACTGGCCGACCCGGACAACCGGCTCCTGGCCCGGCGGGTGGCGCAGTTTTGGAAAGGGGAGGGAGAAGTCAGTTGACTCACATTGCCATCTACCCGGGCACCTTTGACCCGATCCACCTGGGGCACGTGGACATTGTCACCCGGGCGGCCAACATCTTTGACGAGTTGGTAGTCGCGGTCTATGACCGGCCGGCCAAGAGCCTGCTGTTCGACGTCGAGGAACGGGTCAAGTTGGCGGGCCGGGCTCTGGCGGGCCTGGCAGGAGTGCGCGTGATGCCTTATGGTGGATTGACGGTAGATTTCGCCCGCCAGGTGGGAGCACAGGCCATCGTGCGCGGGCTGCGGGTCATCTCTGACTTTGAACTAGAGTACCAGATGGCGCTCACCAATCGCCAACTGGCGCCAGAGATCGAGTTCGTGTGCCTGATGACGCGCCAGGCCCATGCCTTTCTGAGTTCCAGCATCGTCAAAGAGATTGCGCTGCTGGGGGGCGACGTGGGCGCGATGGTCTCCCCTCACGTCGCGGTTGCGCTGGAGGCAAAGCGGTGCGAACGAGAAAAGAACCACGAGCCCGTGCCGCTCGTCTCACTGCGCGATTGAACATCGGAGGTCAATATGGACATTATGCATCTGGTAGACCGTCTGGAGGAAACTATCAAGGAGGGCAAGCAAGTGCCCTTTAGTGGCCTGCGACTGGTGGACGAACACCGCTTGTGGCCCCTGCTCGATCAGATGCGCATTTCGATCCCCGATGAAGTGCGGCGCGCCGAGCGGATCATCCGCGAGAGGGACCGCACTATGGCCCAGGCTCACGAGGAGACAGAGCGCATCATCGCGCTTGCACGTGGCGAGGCAGCCCGGCTTACGGCCGAGCACGTCATCGTCCAGGCCGCGGAGACGCGAGCCGCTGCCATTCGCGAGCGGGCAGAGCGGGAGTTGGACAGCATCCGCGCCGGGGCCGATGACTATGCTTTCGACGTGCTCTGCAAACTGGAGCAAGAACTAAAGCGGGCGCTGACGGTGATCGAAAACGGTCTCCGCGCCATCCAGGTCGAACGGGCCAAAGGCGAGAATAGGCCGCCCGCTGAGGAGAAGCACGACAGCGGCGATAGCGAGACACCTTGACAGGTTCATCGCTCGCCTCTATAATACGTGCGCTCGGATTGAGAACACGGATTGCAAGACGAGAACGGATTCTAAGGGATGCAATTGATCGAAAAGAAAGGAGTGTGAACAAACTATGGGTGCAGTACCCAAGCGTAGAATATCGAGTTCCCGCCGGCGCAACCGCCGTAGTCACTGGAAAGCGCGGGTGCAGCAATTGGTGACTTGTCCACGGTGCGGCGCACCGGTGCGACCACACCACGTCTGTCTGGCCTGTGGCACCTATCGCGGCGTCGAGGTCATAGAGATTGAAGAGGAATGATGGCAAAGTGTGAAACGTAATGCAAAAAACGTTGTGTGCCTACCTGTTTCCGGGCCAGGGTTCCCAGTACGTGGGAATGGGGCGCGATCTCTGCGATACCTCCCCCGTGGCCCGGGCCGTATTTGCCCAGGCTGATGACATCCTGGGCATTAATTTGTCGCAACTGTGCTTTGATGGCCCACGCGCGGCACTGAACGATACCTCGAACACGCAGCCGGCCATCCTTGCCACAAGTATAGCCGCGCTGCGTGTGCTAGAAGAACGTGGGATGGGCAGCCCGGCCTACGTCGCCGGTCACAGTATGGGCGAATTCAGCGCGTTGGTGGCGGCAGGGGCACTCTCCTTCGAGGACGGGCTGCGCCTGGTGCGCGAGCGTGGGCGTCTGATGAAGATGGCTGGCGAGCGCAGCCCCGGCGGGATGGCGGCCGTGCTGGGGTTGAAGCGTGAGCCGCTGGAGGCGATCTGCGCCGCAGTGCGAGAGATGAGCGGCGAGTACGTCGGCATCGCCAACGACAATTGCCCCGGCCAAGTGGTCATCTCTGGGGTGATCGCGCCGCTGGAGCAGGCGATGGAACTGGCGCAGAAGCGCGGGGCCAGGCGCGTGATCCGGCTGACCGTGAGCATCGCCGCCCACTCCTCCCTGATGGCCGAGGCCGCCGCCGAGTTCCGCCTCTTCCTCGACGCGACGCTGTTCCGCGAACCGGTCATCCCCCTCGTGGCGAACGCCACCGCCGGCCCACTCACTGCTCCCGACGATATCCGCGCCGCGCTAGGGCAGCAACTCACCTCACCCGTGCGCTGGGCCGAGTCGGTGCGCTGGATGATCGGGCAGGGGGTGGTGCGCTTTGTCGAGGTGGGGCCAAAGGAGGTGCTCACCGGCCTTTTGCGGCGCATAGACCGCGCGGTGGAGGGGGTGAGCACTGTCGGGGTCTTGGCTCAAGAGAGTTGACGGCGTATCGCCGACACAGACGAAGGGAGCGGAGATGACAGACAAGTGCTTTGCGCCTGACGTGTCATTTGAGAGTGCAAATTCTTTACAAAATGTGTCGAAATTCTGGACGCAGATTAACGCAAGTGCACGCTGATTCACTCATTCGCCGACTCGTCGATTCGCGGGATGTGATTTACCTCATCCCCGGTGGCCGGGTGGATGCGGATAGCCTGCCCGCCTCCAGGAGCGAGTCTGAGGGTTAGCACGGTGTCGCTGTCAACCACTGCCTCGTAGATGTCAATGGACAACGGATCGCTCTCCCAATCGGCGTCGGCTCCGTCGGCGTATATTTCGGCCACGTACTTTTGGCCCGCTTCGAGGAAGGTGAGCGGCGTCTCCAGTGTACGCTCGTTTTCGTCGGTGATGCTGCCAATGTACCAATCCTCGCTGTTTCTGTCCTGGCGGGCAATGGTGACATAGTCGCCGATTTCGGCGTGCAATACTTTGGTGTCCTGCCAGTCAACAGGCACGTCCAGGATGAATTGAAAGGCGGGATGGCCCTCATAGTTTTCGGGCAAGTCAGCGGCCATGTGCAACGGGCTGTAGATGACCACGTAAAGGGCCAGTTGTTTAGCCAGCGTGGTATTGACCCGGCCGTGGGGCCGGTATTTCTCAAAGAACAGATCGAAAATGCCCGGCGTGAAATCAAAGGGGCCCGCGAGATTGCGGGTAAACGGAAGGATGGTGGTGTGCTCCGGCGGGTTGCCCTCTCCGCCCCACGCATTGTACTCTTGTCCCCGCGCCCCCTCGCGTGTCATCATGTTCGGATAGGTGCGCCTGATACCCGTGTCCTTGATGGGTTCGTGAACGTCCAACATTATGTGGTATCTGGCTGCGGTTTCGACCACCTTTCTGTAATGTCTCACCATGTACTGGCCGTGATGCCACTCCAATCCCACGAGGTTGCCTGCGTCGTCCCGGCGTTTGATCCCCTGGCCCCAGCCCACATATCCCGTTTTAACTGTGTTGATCCCCAGGTCGCGGTAAAAAGCAAAAGCGTCCTCCAACTGCTGTTCGTAATTCATCACGGCGGCGCCGGTCTCGTGGTGACCAATGAGCGCGACGCCTTTGGCGGCTGCGTAGGCGCTCAGTTCCTCGATGTCAAAGTCATCATAAGGAGTGGTAAAACTAAATTGATACCCATGTTCAGTCCACTCGCCGTGCCAGCCCACATTCCAGCCTTCGACCAGCACCCCTGGGAAACCGTATTTGGCCGCAAAGTCAATGTATCTCTTGGTATTTTCAGTCGTTGCGCCGTGTTTATCACTGAGGTTCCACGTGTACTTGCCAATATGCATACCCCACCAGATACCTACGTATTTCCCCGGTTTGACCCACGACACGTCTTCCAGTTTGTTAGGCTCGTTGAGGTTCAGGATCAGGTAGGAGGTGATCAAATCACCCGCGTTTTCCGCGATCTGAATGGTGCGCCACGGGGTCTGGTGCGGAGTAGAGGCTTTCACTTTGACGCCGTCTGACCAGGGGACGAGGTCACAAAGCAGCGTGTTGTCGTCAGAGCCTACCAGCGTCATAGAGGCATAGTCCGTCAGATTGGCCTCGTGGATGCTCAGGAACAGGCCATCGGCTGTTTCCATAGTCAACGGCGTATGAACACCGCTAAAGCCCTTGATGCTGAAGAAACTGACAGGAGATTCTGTGTACAGATATTCGTAGCGGTTGTCCCGGTAAGCAGGAATCCACCAGGCCTTGTGACTACCCGACAGAGCGAACTCGGTCTCCTCGTCCATGATTTCAAAATCGGAGAGGTTGTCTTGCGCGGGCAACTCGTAACGAAAGCCCAACCCGTCGTTGTACACGCGAAAGACCAGGGTCATCTTGCGGGGCGCCCCGGTGGTTTCTTCGAGGTCTATTTCGAGTTCGTTGTAATGATTGCGGATCTCTTTGACCTCGCCCCAGGGCTGGGTCCAAGTCTCGTCAAAACTGTCCAGTCTGCTCTCGACGATGGCCAGGTTCTGGTTCAGTGGCTCGGCCTCCTTGAACACAAAGCCAAGTCTCGATGGTTTGATCACGTCCTGGCCGGAACGGCTGACCGCATAGTATGGCACGCCGTCATTGAGCATAAAGGTGACTTGTATCTTGCCATCTGGTGAAGAGATGTGGATACCGTCATCCGGCACAGGTGCCACACAAGCGACCAACAGAGATACGCCGCACAGAGCGACGAGAACCAGCCGGCTGAGAGTGTTACTGACGTGACACACAGGTTTGCTCCTTTTGCAAAATCCCATCATTCAGCGTTGAGCGCGAAATCAAGCAGTTCGTCCAGGCGACAGGTCGCCAGCCCAATCACGTGGTCGCCGCCGCCGTAGTAGACATAGACCGTGCCGTCCACCACCGGGTTGGCACCCGAAAAGACCACGTTGTCCACGTCCCCTCGTAGTTCCCACAATTCCTCCGGCCAAAAGATCGGCTCGGTCGGGCGGCTGAGCACCTGGGTTGGATCGTCCAGATCGAGCAGCACGACGCCCAAGCGATAGACGTGGTCGCCGTCGTAGGCGTGGTTGAGCAGCAGCCAACCGTGTTCCGTCTCGATTGGCACGCCGTTGTTGCCAACGCTCGTGCAGTCCCACCAATTCCCCTCGCGCGGGCCATAGATGGGAGCCATATCTTGCTCCCGCCAGGTCAACAGGTCGTCCGAGTAGGCCAGCCAGACGTGAGGCCGGCGGCGGTGCAGCGCAGCGTATCGCCCGCCAATCTGTCGCGGGAAGAGCACGTGATCCTTGTTGTCCTCGCCGCGCACGATAGGCCCCAGCCGCTCCCAGGTGATCAGGTTCTCGCTGCGGGCGATCATGGGCAGGATGCCGCCGCCATCGTGGGTCGGTTCGCCCAGGCCGTGGAACTCGTGCCCATAGGCAGTGTAGGTCATGTAGAACAGGCCATCAATCTCGACCAGACGCGGGTCCTCGACACCGCGTGAGTCCGTGTCGTCCATTGGCTCCAGCACGGGTGAGCGCATGCGGTTCCAATGTACCCCGTCTTGGCTGACCGCGTACCCGCAACGGCTGATCCAGTCTAGCCCTTGGGCGCGGTAGAGCATGTGGAACAGGCCGTCGTGATAGAGGACACCAGGGTTAAAGACGTTGTAACACTCCCAGTCCGAGGTCGGATCGGGGAGTAGAATGGGATTGGATGGGTGACGTTCAAGTTTCATGGGGCGATAATCTCCTTAACTAGTGCGTATTTCGCGTTTGTTTCTTCAACCAAATAACCATTCCAGTGTCATTCCTTCGACAGGCTCAAGACAAGTCTGAGCAGCCTGCCCTGGAGGAGCGGCGCGATTGGAGTCAGGTGGTCCTTGGTCTCTTTGATAATATGCTGCAGGTCGGCCACGCCCGCCAATACTGCGCTGATGGTCTCAAAGTGGTAGGCGAACTTGTCCAGGTGCGAGGGGCGCGTCCGCGCCGCCATCAGGGGACGAAGAAAGTGTAGGTTTCCGCCAGACGGGCTGCCAGCGGCGCGATGGCCTGCGGGAAGAACCCAACCCACAGGCAAGCCAGGATCGCCACGGCCAGAACCGCCGCCATCAGCCAGCCTTCGGAGGTGATTTCTTGGGTCTCGTTCTCCTCGGGTGAACGGGGGCGCTCCAGGAGAGCGGATAGTCCTTTCCATACGCCGACCATCACGCCCAGCCCGGCCAGGAGGAGGAACAGCGCGACACCCGGGCTGGATGGCATCAGCGCGCGACAGAGGGCCCAGCGCCCGACAAAGCCGGCGCTGACCGGCAGTCCCGCCACCGCCAGCCCGCCGAGTATCAGCGTCGCCGTGCTCCACATTGCTCTCCAGCCCAATCCGCGCAGTGCGTCGAAACTGTCGTCGTCGCCGTTGCGTGCCCGCAGGCCGCTCAGTCCGGCTGCCACGAGTGCCAGCCCAAAGGGACGCACCAGCAGCGATAAAAGGGCCAGCGTCAACCCCAGTTTGCTATGCATCCCCAGGGCAATGAGCGCACTACCGCTATCCACCAGCGCGCCATACCCCATCACCGGCCCCAGGCGACGTTGAGCCGGCGCCAGTAATCCTCCTACGACGACCATCACCAGTCCCGCGGTGGAGAAGAGGGAGCCAAAGAGAGGGTGGGTGTTGAGCCAGGGGTAGGTCTCTAAAAAGTCCAGGAGCAGGAACCAGACCGCTCCATTGCCGACGGTGAGGACAAAGGCGCCCGCCAATGGCACGGCGTCGCCGGCGACAGCTGGTACCCAGGTGTGGAAGGGCACGACTCCCAGTAACAATGCAAAGGAGACGGCCAACAGGGCGGCGGTCGCACTGAGCAGCCCCGTATCGTCCGGCGTCAGTGTGTACCGATCCATCAGCCAGTGGGTGACCAATAATCCAGGCAAGGCCATCGTCGTGAACGTCAGGTAGCGCATACCTCCTCGGGTGGGCGTCTTTCCCTCGGCCTGTAGTGCAAAGACAGAGAGGGCGGCGGCAATTTCGATCAGTAGGGCGGCGTAGATGAGGGGCCGGATCAGCAACGCCCCGCTCAACAGACTGAGCAGGCCCAGACCCATGGGGAAGAGCAGGGAATGTGGCGCCGCGCGCCACGCCAGGAAAAAGAGACCGGCTGCCGTGAAGAATAGGTACGTCATCGCCATCCGGTCGGCCTGCTCCAGCACCAACTCGCGTCCGAGCAAGGTCACTGCCTCGCCCATAGCGATCTGGCGTTCTTGCCCCAGGAACAACAAAGGCTGCACCGGCTGATCCAGTGACAGTGTGATGACCGCGATACCCAACACCAGCGCCGTGCCAACGGCCAGTAGCGCCGACAGGGTGGCCCAGCGGCGCAGGACGTACACGACACCCGCCATCACCAGCGGGAGGATCAGCAGTACGAGTGGGCCGGCAATCACAATGTCTTCCTCTCGTCGCCGGAGGCGACCTGGGCAACTCTCAAATGAGCCGTTGCCAATGCGATGAGAAAACTGACGGCCCCGAGCAGTCCGGCCACGGCCAGGCTAGGCTCCAGGGCAACGTAGAACAGATCGAACCCCGATAGAAAGGTTAATAGTCCTAACCCCACCTGCATCGGCGCCTCGCTCAACCCGACCAGGAGCAATCCGAGGCCAACCAGCAGGTAACAGGCCAGCGTAATATCGGTCGGGATTTCGGGCAAGGGGAAACGCATCGCGACCATGTAGGCCGTCACCGCAGCCGCTATAGCGGCTAGTAAGCAAAACGACGCCCTGGCAGACAGGGCCCAGCGCTGCCAACGCTGTGGCGGGGTCGTGTCTTGAGCAGCCAACGGCTGCTCAAGCATACTGACTCGCCGTTCCGTCAGGTAGAACACCAGGCAAATCAACCATCCGATCAATCCCTTGACGGTCGCCACTTCCAGCTGGATCAGCCGGGTCAGTAACAGCACCACGAAAAAGTACTGGGCGGTGAAGGCGATCACGTTCAGCCGCCAATCCCGGCTGACGACCAGGATCCCGGCGGTGATCAGTACGCCGGCCACGGCGGGCATGGCGGCCAGGAACGAGACACGCGCTAAAAGGTCTAACAGTGTAGGCATGGCAGAACTCTTTGACACAGCGGTTAAAACCGCGTGCTACACTTGCAAAGTCACCCTGCGGCGACTGGGACAGTCCACATAGGTGGACTTGGCAATGGTTGCCCGCGAATTTATTCGCTGGGCTTTAGTCGCCATTGTCAAGCACGTCAATAGCGCGGAGGTTGCAGCAGGCTAGAACCAGTGGGAGAGGACATTGAAACCATTAGCAGGATCAGGAAAAACAGCAGCCACGACCATTGCAGTGCTCCTGCGCCTCCCACCACCTGGTCGGCCGCCCGGAGCACGCTCAACCCCCGATCCAGTGCCCCCGCCACCGCACCGTAGAGCCATTCCAGGCATAACAGGTCGTGGGCTGCACCGAGGAACAATTCTATCCTGGGGCGCAGATTTCTATCCTGCCAGGCCAGGACTCCCCCACCGGCGAGTGAAACTGCCCACAATAGCCACCCCGCCAGGCCCGGCATGGCATAAGGTGAACCCAGCGCGGGAGCCGGGACGTCGTGGATGAGGAGTGATGGGCGCAAAACGGCCACAATCAGCAACAGGGCCGGCAATCCCAGCCCGATCCTACGTGCCACGAGCAGCCGGCGGGGGGGTAGTTGGTTAGTTGGTTGGTTGGACGAGGGCAGCAGTCCGCGCACCAATGCGGGGATCAGGAACAGGTTGCCGACAAAAAAAGCGCCCCACCACAATCGCTGCACGCCGGTCGGAACAGGAAGGGGAGCGTTTCCCCAGGTTGCCGAGAGTTCAATCCGAACGAGGATACTTGAGAGTGCCAGTGCTCCAACCAGCGCGGGGATGCTCCACCACGGCGACTCGCGTCGCAGACCATCGTCCATAAAGAGCGTAGCGGTTCCCAGCGCCCAGATCACGCTGCCAGCGACAATGACGGCGGCGCTGTTTTCCCCCGCCCATCCGGCGGCCAGCAGCACTGCTCCATTTATCCCCATCCCGATCCACGTCAACGCGCGGCGCGGGGACGCGCAAGACCAGGCCAGGAAGCCCCCCATGGCCAGGGCAACCGCTGCCACGATTGGCGCCCACGGGTTGCCAGGGAGAAAACTGGTGTTTGCCTGGGCGAGCCGGAGCACCAGTCCCCAGCCAATGATGGGGCCTAGAAGAAGCGGGGCGGCGAGAGACGAGACAGCGTGCCGGCCGTCGCAGGTGGAGAGGTGAAACGGGTACATCCCCAGCCGCAGGACACCGGCCACCATCCACAGCGTCAATGGTGCGACGCTGAGAGCCATCAGTGACCACGAGTCGCAGCCTGCTCCGCCACCACCCAACAACGCTCCGCTCCACAGGATCAACGTCGCCACGCAGCCCAGGATCAGGCCGCGAATGGCCGTCCGCCCCGAGCCCCCGGCCGCAATGTGTCCTGCGGCATACAACAAATCCCACAAGGTCCAACTGATGATCAGGGTGAGCAGGTTGGCTGCCCACAGGGCAACAAAGCTCGCAGAGAGCAGAGTTAGCAACGTGGCCGCAAGTCGGGGGCGCGATTCCTCTGTACCGCCGAGTTCTACCAGGATCGCGCTGCAAGTTATCAGCGTCAGTACCAAAGCCAGCGGCTGCATGATGGCGTCAGTCCGCAGCGTCAGCGCGGCGCCGAATAGCAGGGAGGGCTGCCACAAGGAAAGGACGACCGTCACCGGTTCCGTCCACGTGAATCTCAGGATCAGGATGGTGGTGAGGCCGGCCGCCATCAGGGCGACGTAGCGGGCGTGGGCGCGAGCACGGGGCACGAGAGATAACCCCAGCGTCCCGCCCGCGCCCAGTAGTGGCAAGATGATCGCAAGAACAGGGAACAATGACACTTATTTTTCCAGAAAATCCTTTAGTCTGCGGGAGCGCGTAGGATGACGGAGCCGGCTGAGTGCTTGAGCCTCTATCTGGCGCACTCGTTCCCGGGTCACTCCCAGTTTCCTGCCCACTTCCTCGAGGGTATACGTCTCGCCATCCACCAGTCCGTAGCGCAGTTGCAGAATACGCACTTCACGCGGTGGGAGATCCTGTAGAATAACCTGGAGCAACTCCCGCAACATTGAAAAGGTCACCTCATCATCTGGAGCAGAGATATCTTCGTCTTCGATGAAATCACCCAGACTGCTATCTCCTTCGTCGTCGGTGGGCATGTCCAGCGAGAGAGGACGGCGTGCCACTCTCAACATCTCCTCCGCCTTGCGCGTAGGAATCTCCATCGCGGCGGCCAATTCTTCAGAGGTAGGTTCGCGTCCCAACTCTTGCGTCAACCGGTGGGAATTGCGCAGTAATTTGTTGATCTGGTCGCCCATGTGCACCGGCACACGGATGGTGCGGCTCTGGTCGGCAATCGCGCGCGTGACCGCCTGCCGAATCCACCAGGTTGCGTAGGTCGAGAACTTGTGCCCCAACTTGTAGTCGAACTTGTTGGCGGCGCGTATGAGCCCGATATTGCCCTCCTGGATCAGGTCGAGGAAAGGGACACCCCGGCCGATGTACTTTTTGGCCACACTGATCACCAAACGAGAATTAGCGCGGATGAGGTGCTCACGGGCAGCCAGACCGTCTTGCACGGCGCGCTCCAATATGGCCCGTTTGTCAGGATCGCGACCATCCTGATCCAATTCCCCCCGGGCAATCAGGCCGGCTTCCATACGCTTGGCCAACATGACCTCTTCTTCAGCTGTGAGCAGCGGCACCCGGCCAACCTCTTTGAGATAGAGGCCGATCGTATCATCTATGGCAATGGTGTCAAAATACGCTTGCTGTTCAACCACCGCATCAGTCCGGCCGGGCTTTTGAGGGACCTTTTGCTTTTCTATATCTTCTGGTGTGCCTACCTTGATGCCGGTCTCTATCAGGGTAGCCATAATGTCCTCGAGTTCCCTCAGGTTCTCTTCAGCCTCGGGGAAAGCGGTCAGGACGTCATCGTATGTGACAAAACCCTGCTCACCCGCCTTGGTCAACAGGTATTCCTCGCCGCTCATCTCTTGTTCAATTTCTGCCAGTTCGTTCTTTTGATCCAACTTTACCTTTCACTCAACAGGGATATTGTGCTTGACATCTATTGGTCAGGCAATGTCATCAAGTCAAGGATTGTCAAGACCTGCCAGGTTTCCGCCAGATCTTTGAGCCAGATTCGACACGATTGACAGTGTATTTCCGTTCGAAAGTGCCCCATAAAACCTGGCAGGTCTGGTTCTCATCTCTCAACTTGACATTGATTGCTCAGGTAATACTATACCACATTTCTATATCTCTTGTCAACTCCCAAAATTGTGTAATTCCAAACCAGGGTTTCGTAGCATTGACTTTGGCGCAATGTTGCGCTATACTCTGCGTCAGGCAAAGACGCCTGCTCGACTGCATACGGGAGGGACATTCACCTATGCTGGACGTGTCCGGTACTCTATTTCGCGAGTTCTATCAAGCCGCGTTCGAACCTACTATCCCGTCGAGCAATCGGTCGAGCAGGCACTGGCGGTCATTGAGCGCGGAGTTGCCTTCCTTCAAGCCGCTAATCCTGGTGGGATAGAGTTGATGCCACATGAGCCGGACGTTGGAAAGTGCCACGCCCAAATGAAAAACCCCCTGGGATAGGGGGAACAGCCTAGACTTTACGGCACCCACCAATACTGGCAGTATTCGGTTGTACTTGACGCTATTGTATACCTTTGAGTTACCCCTGTCAAGCCGAAATTGCTATCCACGACGTGATGTTAGTTTGGTGATTGCCGATTTGGCTAGACCTAGAACAAAACGTGGAGGATGATTGAGATGAAAGACGATCAAGCAAAGGCGATATGGACTATAGAGGCCGACGCGCCACTCCAGTCGGTCCTCGATCAGCCAGACGCGCCGCCACTCCTGCGCCAGACGCTCACCGGCGCGCTCTCCTGGCAGACGCGCAACGAGACGCCGGTACGCAAGGCGCTAAAGTCGCCGCGTATCGCGCTCCAGTGGGTGGCGGCACTGCTGGCGCTAGGGGCCACCGTCACTGTAGAGGGAGAGGCCGGGCCAGAGGAGGTGCCCCTGGCGGTAGGGGCGGGGTCACCCCGCCCCCACGCCCTGCACGTCCCCCGCGCAGAGGGGACAAGATGGGGCGCGGCCCACGTGGCCCGCACCCCGGCCGACGAGCCCATCGTCGCGGCGGTCGCCGTCGTCGAGATGACTGGCGGTGTCGTGCAGCAGGCCCGCGTCGCGCTCACCGGCGTCTGGCCGGAAGCGGTGCGCCTGGCCGAGGCCCCCGCCCGTCTGGTGGGTGGCCCGCTGGACGAGGAGCACATCCGAGCGGTGGCGGAGGCCGTGGAGGAGAAGGTCGCGCCCACAGGGGACTTTAGGGGTAGCGAGGAGTATCGCCGGGCGATGGCGGGCGTGCTGACCCGTCGCGCCCTGGAACAGTGCTTGCATCAGGAGGAGGCACGAGATGAGTAACGACGAGACCCTTCGACGTCGCTCAGGACAGGCCCACGCCATCACACTGACGATCAACGGTGAGGAGAAAACCCTGTCCGTGCGCCGTTCAGAGACGTTGCTGGATGCGCTACGCCGCGCCTCTTACACTAGCGTTAAAAACGGCTGCAAGACGGGCGACTGCGGCGCGTGTACCGTCCTCCTGGACGGGCAACCCGTACACAGTTGTATGACCTCTGCCGTCGAGGCCGAGGGGCGGGAGGTGACCACCGTCGAGGCATTATCTTCCGATGACCGGTTGCACCCCATTCAGCAAGCATTCATCGAGACCGGCGCTATCCAGTGCGGCTACTGCACCCCGGCCAAAATCCTGGTGGCCAAGGCGCTGCTCGACCACAACCCCGACCCCACGGAGGACGAGATCCGCGAGGCGCTGAGCGGAAACCTGTGTCGCTGCACCGGCTATGTCAAGACCGTGCAGGCGGTGCAGCGGGCCGCAGCGATCTTGCGCGGCGAGAAAGTAGAGCCGTTCGTGCCCATCAAGGCGACGTTGGCCCCGGCCGAGTCGCCCGCCGAATTGTTGAGCCAGTGGCACGGGCAAGGACAAGCTGGGCAAGGGCAAGCCGGGCAAGGGCAAGCTGGGCAAGGGCAAGCTGGGCAAGGGCAAGCTGGGCAAGGGCAAGCTGTGCAAGGGCAAGATGGGCAAGGGCAGGATGGGCACGGGCAAGCTGTGGACGGGCAAGCTG
>Ga0136651_10000370_pt1 | contig 24417 bp, 26 predicted proteins | sample Mar14236cmmetaG_FD_94867 | JGI IMG/M metagenome (GOLD analysis project Ga0136651, IMG submission 94867) | Marine hydrothermal vent microbial communities from Guaymas Basin, Gulf of California to study Microbial Dark Matter (Phase II) - Marker... ... | reverse complement strand
GGATTGTTTGATTTTTGCATTTTTGCTTTTTGACAAGCTATCAACTCCGCGTTTATTTGATTATTCTATGTCAATTATACACAAACTTTTTCAGTTTAGAGCCATTCATCCCAATGTCTTGAAAGTGATGGGCTTTCTGGCTTGAATTTTGTAAAGATTGTTATTGGACATAGTTCTTCAAAATTACTATATATAGGACTGATGATGAAAAAAGAACGATATGATCTGGCAATCTTCTTTTCTCATTTTTCAATTTCTGTGCAAATCCAAGTGCCAACTCTCCACCTGCTGAATCTCCGATAAAGACTATCTTTTTCGAATATCTTCTTAACAATGATAAATACAACTCATCCAAAAAAGCATATGTATCCTTCCACGCATTTTCAGGAGCAAGTGGATAATCTGGAACAATTACAATTGCACAAGTTTTTATAAGCAATTTCTCGGCCAAATTCCAGCGCATTTTAGTCATATTTGCGATATACGCTCCACCATGAAGGAATAAGATGAGCAAATCTGAATTGCAAGATTTTGGTTTAATTTCCCAAACAGGTCTGTTGAGGATACCGTAGGTAAAAACCTCACAATTTCTATAAAATGATCTTTTCAGCTTTGCTAGCGATTTTTTGAAACCATTGTTAATCATTTTAAATTCGGTTAGATTTTTGAATCTAAAAACACCAAGAAAATGCTGAAGTATTTTAGATTTAAGCGTTTCCTGGCACTTTTTCAACAAGGTTATCAATTCTTCTGAATATTCTTAGCCTCTTCAAACTTTGCCTAGGCTTTTTCTGTAACACCATTTTCGACCATCTTCATTATACTAATCGCGCTACTGTGAAGGTCTTTCGTGAAGCTTGTCTATCTTTTTCCAAAGCTTTTCGAGTTCTACAGGGGGTTTGTAAGAGCTGTAAAATATACCGAATGCACACTTGTGATGATCTTTTCTATGTCGTACTCACCGCTTGTGATCACCACTTCAAGTTTTTTTACCCAGTTTTTGTGAGCTTCGATCGCTTCTTCGAATTTTCCAACCACATCCTCATCCGAATAGTAATTGAATTTTGTGAACTCTTCCAAAGTGGCCGAAAACGTATTTTCAAGATAGGAGATCTCCTCTCCAATGTTTTGGTATCAACTTTCATTTTCTCCAATGGGTTTCCAAGATCAGACATTGCTCTACTGACCTCATTCACCAATTTTGTGATATTTTGAGATGCTGATGCCATCTCTTCCGTTGCCGCATTCTGTTCCTGAGCACTAGCAGCGACGTTAGCTGCTACTTCATCTACATCTCTTGTTCTTCTTAAGACTCCTTCTATGCCTTCAATAGATTGATCAGTTCTTTGAGCAACATCATTTTCCCTTTCAGACATCTCGAAGATTTCGTTGGAAGTTTTTTCTATGCGGCTTACGATTTCCGAAAGATTTTTAGATATTTCCTCGGTTGCTCTCTTGCTTTCTTCAGCCAGCTTGCGTATCTCATCGGCAACAACGGCAAATCCTTTGCCTGCTTCACCAGCCCTGGCAGCTTCTATTGTCGCATTCAATGCGAGTAAGTTTGTCTGTTCGGCTATGTTTGTAATCGTCTCAACTACTGTATTTATAGTAGTAGTTTGGTATCCACGCAAGATGATAATTCAAACTATAATGACTCCAACGTGTTTTCTTAATCTTCATACCTATCACCTTATGCAACATTAAGACATAATTTTTAATTGCGCAAACGCTTTGCTCTCCCCCTGAAGGATAAGAGCCTGCGGCGCTAAAGTATCTGTCACAAAGCTTGAAAAAAGCAAAAAGTCCGCGCCGAATTGGATGTTGAAAATGATAAAAAATGGTGGTAGAATTTTATTAGCCATTTAATAGTTAACCGCCTAATTATTTTATATTCTAATTATATGAAAAGAGGTGATTCTATTGGAATTTCACAATAAGGACAGTTTGTTATTTCTTCTTTTCAAAGTTCAAAAGCTCCTGTTTACCAAATCAAGTGAGATACTTGAAAAGATCAATATCTATCCTGGTCAACCCCCTCTGCTGCTTGTTCTTTACCACAATTCTGGAATAACTCAAAAAGAACTGGCAAAAAAGTTGAATGTTACTCCACCAACTATAGCGGTAATGCTTCGAAGGATGGAAAAACATGGACTTGTTGAAAAAAAACTTGATGAAAAGGATAGAAGAGTTTACAGAGTTTATCTCTCGGAAAGAGGAAAAAGGATGATTGGAAAACTTCATAAGATCATGGCAGAACTCGAGGCAATTGTTTTTGATGGATTCAACGAGAATGAAAAGGAAACTTTCAAGGAACTTTTGAATAAGATGGCAAGTAACATAAAAAAGTCACTTGGAGGGAGGAAAGTAGAATGTTAAAGCTATTCAAATATTTAAAGCCGTACACATGGCAAATAATATTGATAGTATCTTTGGTAACTATACAATCAATTCTAAATCTGTATTTACCTGATCTCATGTCTGATATAGTAAATAAAGGTGTAGTCAGAGGAAATGTTCCATACATTTGGCGTACAGGAGGAAAAATGCTGCTTGTAGCCTTATTTGGAATAGCCGCAGCAATACTTGCAAGTTTTCTATCGGCTAAAACATCTATGAGTTTTGGAAAGAACCTCAGAGATAAGATTTTCAACAAAGTCGAAAATTTCTCGCTTCATGAGATCGATAAATTCAGTACAGCTTCTTTGATAACTCGAACAACTAATGATGTTACACAAGTTCAACAAGCTGTTTTCATGATTTTTAGAATGGTTGTAAGAGCACCTGTTATGGCTGTTGGCGGTATCATAATGGCCGTTTCAAAGGATACAAAGCTCACCATGATTCTCCTTGTTTCAGTTCCTGTTCTGTTGTTAGGAATATTTTTCATAGCGAAGAAAGCTTTACCAATGTTCAAATCTTTGCAGAGAAAGATTGATAGACTAAATCTCGTGCTCCGCGAAAATTTGACAGGAGTCAGAGTGATAAGGGCATTTGGAAAAGAAGGGGTTGAAAAGAAAAGATTCAATGAAGCAAACTTTGATTTAACAGAGACTGCATTAAAAGTAAACAGATTTGTGGCCCTGATCTTTCCTCTTATGTTAGTCGTTATGAATTTTACAACTATTGCCGTTATATGGTTCGGTGCAAAGCGAATAGATAGTAATGCCTTGCAAATAGGAGATTTAATGGCAGTAATCCAGTATATAATGCAGATCATGTTTTCATTTGTGATGATGTCAGTTATATTCGTGCTCCTTCCAAGGGCATCCGCTTCTGCTGAAAGAATAAATGAAGTCTTGAAAGTTGAACCTGAGATAAAAGAACCTGATAATCCTGTTATTCCAGAAAGAAAGGGTATCGTAGAATTCAGAAATGTAACTTTCAGGTATCCTGGTGCTAAAGAGCCCGCAATATCGAATGTTTCTTTTAAAACACAACCGGGTAAGACAACTGCAATAATAGGAAATACTGGATCTGGAAAAACCACTATATTGAACTTGATAATGCGCTTTTACGATGTAGAATCAGGAGAAGTATTAGTAGATGATGTTAATGTAAAAAATATTTCTCAAAAAGAATTAAGAAACAGAATTGGATATGCTCCTCAAAAAGTTTCTTTATTTTCAGGAACAATTGCAGAGAATATCCGATTTGAAAGAGAAGAAATAACCGAAAGCGATATATTGAGGGCAGCTGAAATTGCACAAGTAATGGAATTTGCGCAGAAGATGCCAGATGGTTTAGATTCAAAGATATCACAAGGAGGAACCAATTTATCTGGAGGACAAAAACAGAGAATTTCAATCGCGAGAGCAATAGCGGGGAAAAATGATATTTACATCTTTGATGATACTTTCTCGGCTCTCGACTTTAAAACTGACGCGAAAGTTAGAAGAGCATTGAAAGAGTACACGAAAGATGCCACAGTAATAATAGTTTCACAACGTGTTGCAACCATAATGGATGCTGATCAAATAATAGTTTTGAAAGATGGAAAAGTAAAAGGAATAGGTACTCACAAAGAATTGATGAAAACTTGTCAAGTATACAGAGAAATAGTCTTCTCACAGCTATCAGAGGAGGAGATAGCATGAGCAGAGAGAATCAAAGAAATCCCAGAGGCGGTGGATTCGGTCCAAGAGGAGGCCATGGTCCTTTGGCTATGACTCTTGAAAAGCCCAAGGACTTTAAAGGCACCTTAAAAAGGCTGCTGATATATTTAAAACCCTTTAGCGTGGGTATAATAATTGTTCTCGCACTAACTGTAACTTCAACTGTTTTCAATATTCTAGCACCAAAAATAATGGGAAAAGCTATAACGAGGATATTCCAAGGTGTAATGGCTAAGATGATACATCTTCCAAATGCTCATATAGATTTCGCTTATGTGGGAAAAATTTTATTGACTTTGATCATAATGTACCTTTTGAGCGCCCTCTTCAATTACTTGCAACAGTACATAATGGTTGGTATAACTCAAAAAACGGTTAGAAGAATGAGAGAAGAAGTTATGGAAAAACTCACAAAAGTGCCTTTGAAATTCTATGATTCGAGATCACATGGAGATATCCTGAGTAGAGTGACAAACGATATAGACAACATAAGTAATACTCTTCAACAGAGTTTGATACAGGTGGTCTCTGCTGTTATAACGATTGTAGGTGTGATAATAATGATGTTAACTATTAGTCCATGGTTGACTTTGGTCACCATTGCAACGTTACCTCTGAGTATTTTCTCGACAGCTTTTATAGCAAAAAGGTCTCAGAAATACTTCAAACAACAATGGACAACCCTTGGAAAATTGAATGGACATGTTGAAGAAATGTATGGTGGACATATCATAGTTAAATCCTATAATTATGAGGAAAAATCTATAAAGAAATTCAAAAACCTCAACGAAGAACTTTATCAATCAAGTTGGAAGGCACAATTCATGTCTGGAATAATCATGCCACTTATGAACTTCATTGGGAATCTTGGATACATAATAATATCAGTAGTTGGTGGAGTGTTTGTAACAAAGCGTATGATAGAAATAGGAGATATTCAAGCGTTCATTCAATATTCAAGGCAGTTTACACAACCAATAGTTCAAGTTGCGAGTATATTCAATTTGTTACAGTCAACTATAGCCTCTGCTGAGAGGGTTTTCGAAGTGCTCGATGAAGAAGAAGAAATCCCAGACAAACCCGATGCACTTGAACTGACACACACAGATGGTAACGTGAAATTTGAACATGTTTATTTCAGTTACAGGAAAGATAAAAAATTAATCGAGGATCTCAATATTGGAGTACAATCTGGCCAAACAATAGCAATAGTAGGACCAACTGGTGCGGGTAAAACTACGCTAGTTAATCTTTTAATGAGATTCTATGAAATACAAGGTGGTAGAATAACTATCGATGGGCTAGATATAAGAGACATAAAGAGGTACAACCTTAGAAAACTGTTTGGAATGGTTTTGCAGGATACGTGGCTTTTCAATGGCACTATAAGAGAAAATATAGCATATGGAAAAGACGATGCGAGTTTCGAGGAAATAGTAAAGGCCTCAAAAGCTGCACATGCTCATCACTTCATCATGACATTACCCGATGGATACGATACAGTTATAAATGAAGAGGCAACTAATATTTCTCAAGGTGAAAAACAGTTAATAACAATTGCTAGGGCATTCTTAGCAGATCCTGATATTTTGATACTCGATGAAGCTACCAGTAATGTTGATACATTGACCGAGATATACATTCAAAAAGCTATGCACGATATTATGAAAGGAAGGACTAATTTTGTTATAGCACATAGGTTATCCACCATAAAAAATGCTGATACGATATTGGTAATGAACGAGGGCCAAATAATAGAAAAAGGGACTCATGATGAACTCATACGTAAAGGCGGATTCTACGCGGATCTTTATAAAAGTCAGTTCCTTGGTGCAATGGTTGATGCTTGAAATAAAGTTCCCATTCATCCAAAGTAACCGATACTTCTTCGTGAAATTGTTAAGAGAAAGGTTTTGCTATAATTAGCTATAAATATCATTTTTTTCAGGGGGGTGCATGTAATTGTTTTTTGGAATAATCGGGTTGGGGAATATAGGTAATCTCTTTTTAGATAAGATTTTGAAGCTGGAATTCATCGATAAAATTTTCGTGAATGATAAACAACCTTCTAAACTCGGAAGTGTGAGGAAATTCGAGAAAGTTAGTACTTTCAAAAATCCTGAGGAGGTTTGTGAAAGATCTGATTACATTCTATTTGCAATCAAACCGCAAGATTTTGAAGGTCTCAGATGGCAAATATCCAACGTGGATTTCTCGAAAAAAGTTATAATAAGTCCAATAACCGGTTTGAAAATACAAGGATTAAAATCCTTGAAAAATTCTAAAAACATAGCCAGAATAATGCCAAATCTTCCATGTCGTATTGGCAAAGGAATTGTTGGAGTTTCCTATTCAGATGATTTTGATGAGGAAGAAAAAAGTAAATTGACAGAGATTTTAAGCGAGCTTGGAAAGGTTGAAGAATTTGACGAAAGCAAATTCTCCGCCTTAACTTCATTTGTGGGAAGTGCCCCTGGAATAATTTTTCTTCTAATGGAGGCTTTAATAGATGCAGGAATAGAACTTGGATTCTCAGCAGAACAATCCAAAGATATAGTTATTCAAAATTTGATTGGTTCTGCTGAAATGGTAGAGATCTTGAAAAGAGAACCATACGAGTTTAGAAGAATGGTGTGTTCACCTGCTGGAACTACTATAGAAGCAGTTTATTCGTTGGAGAAAAATGGAGTTCGCGGTGAATTGATAGAGGCTTTTATCAGAGCTTTCGAAAAAGCTGAATCATTTACAAGGGGGGAAAATGAACGATGAACGATGAGGTGATTTTAAAGGCTAAAAGTGTTCACGAGGCATGGGCTTTTCTTAGAAATTGCAATGCTAAAGACAAAAACGACGCTATTTTAAAGATCGCCGAAAAGCTCAATGAAAATCGTGAGAAAATATTGAGAGCAAATCAAAAAGATGTTGAAATCGCGAGGAAAAAGGGAGTAAGGGAATCTTTAATAGATAGATTACTTTTAACCGATAAAAGGATAGACGGTATGATTGAAGCTTGCGAAAAGATTTCAAAACTTGAAGATCCCGTGGGAGAAATCATAAAATCTTGGATCAGGGAGGATGGACTCAGAATTTCCCAGATTAGAGTTCCAATAGGTCCGATAGGTATTATATATGAATCAAGACCGAATGTCACAATTGAAACGAGTATACTCGCTTTAAAATCTGGAAATACTGTCCTTTTAAGAGGAGGATCAGACGCCATAAATTCCAACATTTCAATTGTGGAAACTATGAAAAAAGCGCTTTCAGAGTCGAAGCTTCCAAATAATTCCATAGAATTCATTGAGAATACAGATAGAAAACTCGTTGAAAAGATGCTCAAGCTGAATCAGTACTTATCTCTGATAGTTCCGCGTGGAGGATACGGTCTCATAAAGTTTGTTGTTGAGAATTCTACGATACCTGTTTTAGAGACTGGTGTTGGAAATTGTCATATATACGTTGATGAGAGTGCAAACCTTGAGAAATCGATTGGTGTAATTGTGAATGCTAAGGTACAACGCCCTGGAACTTGTAATGCCGTTGAAAAGATTTTGGTTCATAAGAATATCGCCAAGAAGTTCATTCCAATGATATTCAATTCATTGAAAGAAAACAATGTTGAAGTTAGAGGTTGTGAAAGAACTGTTGAGATAGTGAATGAGATTAAAGTTGCAACAGAAGAAGATTGGAGAATGGAGTATCTCGACCTGATAATTGCTATAAAAATTGTTGATTCGGTAGATGAAGCAATAGAACATATAAATAAATACTCAACGACCCATTCCGAGGCGATACTGACTGAAAATTATTCGAATGCGAAGAAATTTGTGGAATCAGTTGATTCAGCTGCTGTGTATGTAAATGCTTCTACTCGATTCACTGATGGAGGAGAATTTGGATTCGGTGGTGAAATTGGAATAAGTACTCAGAGACTTCATGCACGAGGGCCTGTTGGGTTGAGAGAATTGACAACATACAAATACGTTGTTCTTGGTGATTATCATATAAGGAGGTAAACAATGTCAAAAATAGTTATAAAGGTTGGCAGTAATCTCCTCGTTGACGATTCTGGTAACATCAACAAAAAATATGTGATAAAACTTGCTGGGAAAGTTTCAGAACTCCATTCAAAGGGTAACCAAGTAATTTTGGTTTCATCTGGAGCTAAAGCATCGGGATATGGATATTTGAAATGTCAATCGACTCAGGAGACCGATTTGTACTTGAAACAAGCTCTCTGTGCCGTTGGACAAGTACAACTCATGAAGCTCTATGAAACTGCTTTTGATTTCTATGATCTTAAGATAGCTCAATTACTTTTGACAAGAGATGTTTTCAGCAATCGGAAAAGATTTTTGAACCTTCGAAATACACTGATAGGCTTGATCGAGATGGATATAATACCGATTGTGAACGAAAATGACACGATTGCAACTGACGAAATAATGTTTGGAGATAATGATATACTCGCTTCAATGTTTTCAATAGGTTGGAATGCTGATTTTCTAATATTATTAACATCTATCGATGGAGTAATAGATGAAAAAGGGAACACAGTGAAAATCTTTGACGGGAGAATTAAATTAAAATCTCTTTCAAAAAGCAATTGGGGAAGTGGTGGAATAGAAACCAAGATCGAGGCAGCAAAAAAAGCTTCGAAGGTAGGAATAAAGGTATGTATTTGTAATGGGAGGAATTTAGAAAATATCACTGAATTTTTGGAAAAAGGTATTCCATCGTCTGGAACGGTCTTTAATCCCCAATTGTCCAAACATCCAAAAGCTCGCAAAGCATGGATAGGATTACTTTCCAAGGTAAAGGGAAGGGTGTATATAAATCCTGGTGCTGAACAAGCCATCAAAAACGGTAAAAGCCTTCTCCCAGTTGGAATAACCAAAATAGAGGGTGATTTTAAAGTGGGGGATGTAATAGAAGTACTGAATGAAGATGGTGAGATTTTAGGAAGAGGTATTACGAATTTTGAAAGTTCAGAAGCGGAAAAGGCAATAGGTTTGAAAAGTAAGAAATTGAAAGAGATTTTTGGCTATGAAGGTAGTAAAGTCTTCATTCACAGAGATAATTTGTGGTTGAACGATTGACGATTTTGATTTGTAACCGCCAGAGATTTCCTGGCGGTTTTTTCATTGTTAGATGGAAATAGAATAGAACTTTCTTCTCGGGTATTCCGTTATTCTCCGTTCTTTGTTGAATCCCGATACTGGGACAAGATACCCAACTATTCTGGTAAACTCATCGAATTTCTTTCCTCCACAAATTGGACATATTTCGCCATAAAACGCATGTCCATTTGAACAAACACTTATACGAGTATTGAAGGCAAAATATATAACTCCCATTTTAGCTATTAGATTTATCATTCTCCACGATTCTTCTTCATCTCTAAATTGGTTGTCTAAATTCACGTGAAGAATAGCCCCACCAGATACTTTGCGATCGAAAATCCCAGCGAGTCTTATCCTGTACAACACATTGACATCTGCTGTTAATGGTAACCATTGATTTGAGTATATTTCAAAATAATCGTTCAAATCGAAAATATACTTGTCCTTTTTAGCGAGAGTTACAGCCGCTTTTTCACCGGGTACTTGTTCAATATTGAAAGTAAAACCATATCTTCTTTTTCCTTCATCTACATTTGTTTTCAAAGTATCCAGAATCTTTGAGACGAACCTTTCTCCTTCTTCACTGTATTTTACCCCTTCAAAGGATTCAAAGGTTAGGTCCATCAACGATGCTGCCTCCCAGACACCTATTATTCCTATTGTACCGTACTGCCTGTTCAAATTCATCAACCCCTTAGAGTACAGTGGTAGTAATTCTTGGGATATTCTATCTTTTATTATTTCTCTGATTGCTGCAAGTATCTTTTGAACAAGTTTTATTCGTTTATTTAAGATATCAAAAAATTTACTTATGTTCCTTTGGCTTTCCAATGCTATTCTTGGTAGATTGATAGTAACTACTTTGAAGGACCCTATATTTAAATCTGACCCACCTATGGAATTCATCATGCCTTTTAACTCATAACCATTGCTCGAATTAGATTCCAAGTTAAGCTTAAGGCCTTCAATGCATTTGGTTGAGGAGGTTAATCTACAACAACTTGCAACAGCATCTATGGAGTCCGAAATGTACCAATTTGTATCTTGCCATTTCATATTAACTTTGTTTATAAATTTGGCACTATCTTCATCCAAGAATTTTCCATCTTTGTATAAAAGACTTGCTGTCATCACTGGAAAAGTGAACATTTGTCTTTCTCTTTCTCTTGAAACCCATTCCCAGAATTTTTTCTGAAGATCTATAATATCTTCAACATGATCGACTATTGAAGTACCATCCGGATATTTGACACCCTTGAAAATTGAATTTATGTAATTTCTATCTAAGTATGTGAAATTCGTATAGGGAGCCTGATTGGTTCGTATCGGTTGGTTCAATGAATACACGATTATTTGAAAGTGTTGTTCTATGTACCAATCAATTTTATTCTCAGGTATGACACCACATTCTATGTCTTTTTTTATGAAATACCACATCCATACAAAGAGATCAGGCAAACCGACAGCACCAGAAGACTGGTTGGAAGCGAACATCACAAACTGAATTACATGTTGTATGAAAGTGGAAAGATGTTTTGCAGGGGCAGATTTTATAGTATCTATGAACTGTAAACCTTCTCTAACAATTTTTTCGAGGGAATACGCATAACAATATGGCATATAACCGCTGTGATGGAGATCATGAACGTATAAGGCACCATTTATTTGAAGCTCAACAAAATTGTTAGCTACTTTCTTATCAAACATCTCGGATAATTTTTTCCAAATTATATATATTGAATGAAGTCTTGTATAGGGCTTTGGTAAATTAACAAAGTATGTTCCAATATGTTTAGAGCGTACATTAGCATTGGTATCTATGGAAGAATCGGAGATATTGTTTTTCAAGAATGATTGCGTGAATTCCTCGATATCGAGATTCCTTCCTATTTCTTCCAGATCAAACAAGTGTTCGCCATACTTGATCTTCAAGTTCTTCATTATTTTAAAAAAATCTTCTTCATAACTGAATATGATTTGCATACAAATCCCCTCCATTTTTTTTGATTAACTTTTTTATTGCTTTGTCAAACTCTTCTCGACTCATATACAATTGATTCTTAGTTACAGGGAAGGAATTGGGATTCTTGTATTTCTCAAAATATCGCCCTAAAACAAATTCATCCACATATTTTACATAATTCAAAAGTCTTTGTTCATAAATTTCTATAGGTTTTCTCCAAGAATACAGAAGTATGATAACTTTGGTTCCAAATAATTCCTTTATATCTTTACTTAAGATCTTCACAGCCTTTCTGTTGGCCTCTGAAAGTGGTTCACCTCCTAAGAAATTCAAAGAAACTAAGTCATAGACATTGAATAATAAGTTCAAATCCTTTTTTATTCGTTGAAACAAAGATTCATATGGTACGAAATATCTATCATCGAATTCCCAGGTTTGTGGATTGTGGCAATTCGTACATTTCGGATTGATATCACATCCTTGAAAATATATGGAGATACCTGGAAATCTTGGATGATCAACATTGGAAAAAAGAATCCTGTTTATCAACACACTATCCCTCCTTAATACTATTGATTCTGTTAACTAAAAGTATTAAAATTTATCAAAAACCTCATTATTCCTTAAATAGGTGCCCTCCCCACAATACTTTGATTTTGTTAGCTAAGAGTATTAATACAAAAGAAACTCATTGCTGGTTAGAATAAGATTCCTCGTCACTATCGTTCCTCGGAATGACAAAAACAAAAAATATCATCGGAACGGTAAAAACAGGAAAAATGTCATCCCGATTTGTCATCCCGAACGAATGTGAGGGATCTTATTCCCCATTACTGGTACTTTTCAGACTTTTCAAAGACTTCAATAATATTCATCTGCTATTTTTGCTTCATTGAATATCATCATCACTACTAATTAACACTATCATACTATTTTTAGAGTATATATTATATTAACCACTATATATTGTACCATTTTTTGTTCGAAAAAGATTATTGACTATGTTAATTTTCGAGAAACTTTTCTCCTTTATTTCCAAAATTCATTTGCTTTTCCCTTTTTTAATTAGGATTTTTAAATGATTAAAGGCATTTAACTACCATGAAAGAATGAGATTAAGTCCGACAGTTAATAGTTATAAGAAATTTGACATTGAAAAATTCATATGCTAAAATGTAAACTAAAATGACCATTGGTCATTAATAAGGTGGTAGTATGCCAATTATTTACAGTGAAGAAATGAGAGAGAAGAGAAAAAACGAAATACTGAATGCAGCAGAAAAAGTTTTCTTTTCAAAAGGCTATGAGAAGGCCTCGATGAATGATGTTGCAAAAGAAGCGGGAATAGCTAAAGGTACCTTGTATCTTTACTTTCGAACTAAAAAGGATCTTTATTTTGCCATAGGGAATAGAGCTTTGGACATAATCGTTGCAAAATTTTATGAAATAGCCAGGTCAAATTCTTTCAAGAATGGGCTTGAAAAGGTTGAAGCTTTGGCGTATTTTTACTTCGATTTTTCGAAAAAACATCCTGACTATCACAAATTTCTAATAAATTATCACTCCGAAATAGTGAATTTTGGGGATATAAATCCCAGTGTCGTTGCAGCTTATATGAAAAGTGGAAGGATTTTTAGGTTGCTTGTTAGTTGTGTCGAAGAAGGTATGAAAGATGGTTCAATAAGAGATGACATTAGTCCCATGAAACTTGCGGTACTTCTCTGGACAAAAACAGTTGGTACCATTGAATTCACAAGACTGAAAGAACCTATTTTCAAAACATTTGCCAAAATCGAAGCCGACGAAATAGTGGAGGAATTCATAAAACTTGAAAGAGAATTAATAAGGAAAAAATGAATTATCCTTGGATTTGATACAAACCGACAAGGAGGAATGAAAGTATGAGAAAAGTTGCAATAACGGGCGTTGGAACTATAAATCCAATAGCTGGTAATAAAGAGGAATTCAGAGAAGCCTTGGAAAAAATGCGAGTGGGGATAGATCTTATCACCCAGTTTGATACAAGCGATCAGAAGGTGAAAATCGCCGGTGAGGTAAAGAATTTCAATCCCGCGGATTACATGGATAAAAAATCTGCAAGAAGATACGATCGATTTTTGCAACTGGCAATTGCAGCTTCAAGGGAAGCACTCGAGGATTCTGGGCTTTTAGATTCTGAGGATTGGAAAAAAAGTGCTGCTGTGATCATAGGATCGGGAATAGGAGGTTTTAAAACCTTATTCAATGAGTTCAACAAATTCAACAAAAACGGTCCAAAAACAGTTAGTCCGTTTTTAATCCCAATGATGATACCAGATATGGCATCAGGGATTGTTTCCATTCATTACAACATCAAGGGACCAAATTTAGCAACCGTTAGTGCTTGTGCTTCATCGTTACATGCAGTTGCAATTTCAGCGTTGATGATTAGGCACGGTTACATCGATATAGCTATAACTGGTGGATCAGAAGCAGTTATAGATCCAATGCCCATAGCTGCATTTGCAAATATGAGAGCACTCTCCACTCGTAACGATGAACCGTTGAAAGCAAGTAGACCTTTCGATAAGAACAGAGATGGTTTTGTCATGGCAGAAGGTGCTGGAATACTTATACTCGAAGCAGAGGAACTTGCAAAAAAACGTGGTGCGAAAATATACGGTTATATCGAAGGTTTTGGGATGACTGGTGATGCCTACCATATAAGTGCAACTGAGCCAACTGGCGAAGGTGGAGCAAAGGCAATTGAGGCAGCACTTAAAGATGCTGGAGTTGATGTAGATGATATAGATTTGATAAATTGTCATGCCACCAGTACCCCTGTTGGAGATAGGTCCGAAGTTTTAGCCATAAGGAAGGTTTTTAAGGATAAGAGCGAAAAACCTTACATTCAATCCACTAAAGCCTTGATTGGTCATGCTCTTGGCGCTGCAGGGGCTATAGAACTGATAGGACTTCTTTTGGAATTTGAAGGTAATTTTGTTCATGGAATGCCCAATTTAGAGGATCCAGATGAAGATTTCAAGGGTCTCAAACTTTTAACGGAAACTTTGGATTTTAAATCCAAAATAGCATTGAAAAATTCTTTTGGATTTGGTGGACACAATATTTCAATAGTTGTCAAAAAGGGTGGCGAATGAGAGATGAGATCCATGGATATTGATATGATTATGAAAATATTGCCTCACAGGTATCCATTTTTGCTTGTCGATAAGGTCATATCAATAGAAGAGAAAAAAATAGTGGCTTTGAAGAACACTTCAATAAATGAGCCATATTTTCAGGGGCATTTTCCAAATTATCCAATAGTTCCAGGAGTGTTACAAATTGAGGGAATCGCACAAAGCGCTGGAATTCTTTTGATGAGAGATTCGAGTGAAGACGTTATTCCTCTATTTCTTGGAATCGAAAGAGCTCGTTTCAAAAAAGAAGTTAGACCCGGCGATCAGATGATTTATGAAGTTACTTTATCACAATCCAAAGGAAATGTTTTCAGGCTATCGGGTATCGTCAAAGTGGATGAAAAGATCTGCACACAAGCTGAAATCTTAGTTGGCTTTAAAAAGGGGTAGATAACCATTGAGAATAATCGAAGCATCCTGTTATGTTCCTGAAAGTTTTTTAACGATCGATGATTTAGCGAGACACTTTAAAGTGGATAAATATTGGATAAAGAAGCGAACTGGTATTGAGAAGATCCATATATCGAGAATCCCAGTTGACGACATGGCATTTGAAGCTGTTAAAGGTTTAAAAAAGAGTTATGAAGGAATAATATTCGTTTCATCAATTGGAGCCACTTATATTCCGCATTATGTCCAGTTGTTAAACAAACTGGGTAATAATAGGCAGATTTTAGGAATCGATGTAATTGACGGGTTCAATGGTTTTGTGAAGGCATTGTATCTTGCAGAGAAGGTTTTCAGGGATAAAGTTAGAAGGGTATTAGTGGTGGTTGCCGAGAAAATGTCGGACCTCGTTGAAACCGACAATATCGATACCTTTATATTATTTTCCGATGCGGCGGTAGCTATGGTCGTGGAATTTGACGATGAAATTTTCACTGATTATTACCAAATCCAGGATTTTAATTATCTGAGATTTTTGATGATTGATCCACGAGGAAAATTGCACATGGAAGGAAAGCAAGTCTATAAATTCGCTGTTAACAATATAGTCAAAATCATAAAAAAGCTAACAGAAGGTATGAATTCTTTGGACAAAATCGTAGTAGTGCCTCATCAAGCTAATGGCAGGATTCTACAGGCTGTGGAGAAAGAGATGAAGAAAGAAGAGAGAAATATAGAAATAGTGAATTATATAAGATATTTCGGTAATACCGGCTCTTCAAGTATTCCACTTGCCCTCTGCCATAAATACAAAGGTAAGAAGATTTCTCTCAAAAATCACGTGCTTATCTCCGTAAGTGGTGGTATGAGTGCTTTAGGGATATGTTGGAGGGAGGTAAAAAACAGAGATGAAAATAAACACACGGATCACGAAGTTGCTGAATATAAAATATCCAGTTATTGAAGGTGGAATGGCATGGGTGGGTACTCCCAAATTGGCAGCTGCAGTTTCAAATGCTGGAGCGCTCGGAACAATAGGTTCTGGAAACATGGAACCAGAGATCTTGAGAGAGAAAATAAGAGAGATAAAAGAACTCACCGATAAACCCTTCGCTGTTAATATCATAATGCTGAATCCTCATGCAGAGGAACTTTTAGAAGTAGTCATTGAGGAACGAGTCCCAATTGTGATCTTTGGTGCAGGGAATCCCGCTCCTTTTGTGAAGGAATTAAAAGCCAAAAATATAAAAGTCTTAGCGGTCGTTTCTTCGGATAGCCTTGCTATAAGACTTGAAAGAGTCGGAGTCGATGCGATAATCGGTGAAGGGATGGAATGTGGAGGACACATTGGTGATGTAACCACATTGATTCTGATTCAGAGGTTGACTGATGTTTTGAACGTACCGGTAATTGCTGCAGGAGGAATTGCAACTGGTAGAGCTATAGCAGCTATGTTTGCTTTGGGTGCTGAGGGAGTGCAACTTGGAACGGCTTTCATAGCAACTCATGAGTGCGAAGCACACGACAACTACAAGAAAAAGGTTTTGAAGGCAGGTATAAGAGATACAGTGATTACCGGTGGGAAGCTCGGTCATCCAGCGAGAGTTATAAAAACTCCATTCTCCAAGAAAATGTTAGAAATGGAATCAAATTCTCCAGAAGAAGCCGAAGAAATGCTCGTTGGTAGCTTAAAGAAAGCTTTTCTTCATGGCGATGTTTCCCAAGGTTCTTTCATGGCAGGACAAAGCGCTGGACTCATAAGAGAAATTAAAAGTGTAGAACAATTATTGAAGGATTTAATGAAAGAAACTCATGATTCTATTGAAAAATTGATTAAGAGGTTTGAATTACAAGAAAAAATCGCAGAAGCATGAATTAAATTTAAAATCGAATTTCTTTTGGAGGTGACCATAGGATGTTAGCTTTCGTTTTTCCAGGACAAGGTTCCCAGTTTCTTGGAATGGGTAAGGAAATAATAGAGGAAGATAAGGGATATAAAGTTTATTTTAAAATAGCTCAAGAAACCATAGGAGTTGATCTCGAGAAAATAATTTATGGTGATGATGAAGCCGAACTTGTAAAAACGGAAAATGCTCAGCCCGCAATATTGACTGTTAGTTACATAGCATATAAATATTTAACCGAAAAAGTGGGTCTCAAACCTGATATTGTGGCGGGACACTCGCTAGGGGAATGGACAGCTTTGATAGCCGCTGATGTTATTTCCTTTGAAGAAGCTGTTTCACTTGTAAGAAATAGAGGCATTTATATGGAAGAAGCATGTCCTGATGGTGCAGGAACTATGGCAGCAATAATAGGATTAGATGAAACCGCCATTTCGAAAATATTAGAAGTTTATCCTGACGTATCGATCGCCAACTTCAATTCACCAGGTCAAGTGGTTATAAGTGGCAAGTCAGAGCAAATCAAAATTGCGATTCAAGAGCTTAAGAGAGCAGGAGCTCGTAGAGCCATTGAATTGAATGTAAGTGGACCATTTCACTCGAAATTTATGAAATCCGCAGAAGAAAAGCTTAGAAAAGATCTGGAGAAAATTAGATTTAATGCTCCAAGTATTCCAATAGTTCAAAATGTTACAGCACAGATTGAAACTAATCCTGAAAGGATAAAAGAAAATATAATAAAACAGATATCTGAACCTGTAAGATGGACTGAATGTGTTGTAAAACTCAAGGAATTTGGTGTGAACAAATTTATAGAGGTTGGATTTAGAAACATTCTTACTAATCTTATAAGGAGAACTATTAAAGATGTAAGTTGTGAAACATTAATTAAAATGCTTATGGTGGCTTGATTACTGATTTTGGGGGAATTGCTATGAAACTAAATGGGAAAATTGTTATTGTCACTGGTGCCACTGGTGATATAGGAAATAAGATATGTGAGTTGTTCATAAAGGAAGGTGCTACTGTTATAGGTTTAGGTAGGAACGAAGAAAAATTGAAGATGCTTTCAAATAGTTTTGGTGAATCAATTGAGGTTTTTAAAGTTGACATAACCGATCCATTAAAGGTAAAGGAGGTGGTAAGTGAGGTTGTAAAGCGGTACAAAAGAATTGATGTATTGGTCAACAGTGCCGGAATAGTGAAGGATAATCTCTTTTTGATAATGAGCGAGAAGGATTTCAATGAAGTCATCCGAGTAAATCTTTTTGGAGCTTTTTTGATAACTAAAGAAGTTGCAAGAATCATGAGGAAGCAGAGAGAGGGCAACATAATAAATATAACAAGCATAGTTGGAATTGATGGCAATATTGGTCAGGCAAACTATTCAGCATCCAAAGCAGGAATTATAGGTATGACCAAAACATTGGCCAAAGAACTAACAATGAAAGGTGAAAAAATAAGAGTGAACGCTGTTGCCCCCGGCTTTATAGAATCTCAAATGACGGAAAAGATTCCAAAGGAATTGAGAGATAAAGTCCTTGAGAGACTTTATATAAAGCGCTTTGGTAAACCTGAAGATGTCGCTAATTTGGTGTTATTTTTAGCTAGTGATGATTCGCAATACATCACCGGTCAAGTCATAAGAATTGATGGAGGTTTGAGTTTATGACAAACGGATAATGATTAATTATTGATTCGAAAGGAGGTAGTTCAATGAACAGAACAGAATTGTTAGAGAAAATAAGGAAAGTGGTAGCTGAAAATCTGAATGTAGATGAAACAGAGATCGATGAAGAAACAAAATTCATAGATGATCTTGGTGCAGACTCTTTGGACTTGGTTGATTTGGTTATGGCACTTGAAACAGAACTTGGAGTTACTATAGAAGATGAGAAGTTAAATACTATAAACAAGGTAAAAGATGTCATCGATTTGGTGGAGGAAAAATTGGCGAATGCGAGTTGATTTTATCTTAAGTTGTTGGGGAATCCGGGAACACTTTATAGGGACCTTATAAGGTCCCACTTTTTATTTAAAAGGAGAAAGAAAATGTTAGAACTTTCTCCAATGGTATTTATAGAATTGATAAACGCATCTATTGAAAAGTTTGGAAGACATTTGTCAATCCTAATGGCTGGGATACATGGTTCACTGATGGAATGAGGATGGAAATGTTCGATGGCGGAGAAATAAATTTCAGGTGGTTTAGACTCACTGATTTCGAAGAAGTCACAGATAAAGGATATACAATAAAGATAATTGAAAACCGTCTTTGGGAATTTTGGTGGTATGAATACGAGGATGGCTTTAGATCATGAGTGGAGATTAAATTTCAAACTTCAATTGATGGAAAATGTTTGATAACCATTTGGGATAATACTTTAATCAAGAACATGGATGAACTCAATATAAGATATGGTTGTGCTTATGGTTGGGGCAAAATGCTAACTTTAGCCAAGGCATACATCGAAAAGGGGATAATACTTCTAAATAATCCTGAATAATAATATCCAGGAGAAAGGGAAATGTTGAGTGAGAAAAAAAGTGAATTTTTAGCTGGTACAATATCGGCACTTCCAATAGTAATGGGATATCTTCCGATAGGTATTGCATATGGGATATTGGCTATCAGATCTGGATTGAGTATATTTCAAGTGGTGTCAATGTCTTTAATGGTTTTCGCAGGCTCATCACAATTTATAGCTATTGATATGATAAAAGCAAACAGTGATCTTTTTTCAATAGTCTTAACAACTTTCTTGGTGAACCTCAGACATTTATTACTCAGTGCTTCAATGGCTTTGAAATTGAAGGAATCACCGGATTTTTTGATACCTATTTTAAGCTTCCTAATAACCGACGAGTCTTTTGCGATTTCCATTGTCAGTATCGATAAATATCGTTATAAATACTACTATTTCCTGGGCTTGGGTTTAACCGCATATGCAAGTTGGGTTTTGAGTTCATTCTTGGGTGCGATTATAGGTTTTTTCATCTACAAGCTGGATATATCAGCACTGGATTTCGTCCTCCCAGCTATGTTCATAGTACTTCTCGTCCTTCAAATTAAGAGAAAAATGGATGTCTTAATAGCCATAATTAGTGGTGTACTTTCGATAGTATTTTCATACTTAACATCTGGAAATTGGAATATCATTTTAGCAACCGTACTTACCGCAACGTTAGGGGTGATTCTGGATGACGATTGAGAACTATGCCCTTTTAATATTACTGATGACATTAGTAACTTATGTTTCAAGATTTGTTCCAATCTTCTTGTTGTCAAAATCGAATATGCCAGCTTGGTTGATAAAATGGCTGAAATATATACCTGTTGGAGTATTATCAGCCCTTCTTGCCCCTTCAATTTTTATGACTGATACTCATTTGAATTTAAGTGTGAACAATCCTTTCCTTTTAGCTTCTATTCCGTGTTTCATAGTTGCGATCGTTAGAAAAAATATTCTCTTGACAATCTTAGTAGGCATCGTCGCTTATATGATTTTCGCTTGAAGCATTTTTACGCAGACTTAGGGATTTAAACTCATTGATTTCCAAATCTTTGCTATCTCATCTTTGTACTTTTCAAAGCTTTTCAATAAATCTTGGTTGAATTGAGACGGCATTGTCTTCCTATCACTTTTAGAATTACTCGGATTGCTTCTTCATGTGGTAATGCTCTTTTATAAGGTCTCTTTGATCAAAACGCACCATACACATCAACAAGATCCACTATTTGTGCTTCTATTGGTATCTGACTGCCGGATAGGATTTCTCCACCCCATATTGAATGCTTTTTTATTATTTTCCACTCTTTTTGGACTAACTTCTCAACTTTGTTCAGTATTGCTCTTGGCATTTTCAGATTATATTTGCTGTACAACACAACTCATATATTTCGAAAAGAAATTACATTATTTCCTTTTAAGCTAAAAACTGTTTTTTTCAATAGGAAATGTGACCAAAAATTCTATCTTGTTCAGAATTTTAGAAAAGTCCGTTAATTCAATTTTTCTCTTGACATTTTCGAAAAAAATGTCATCATAATATATGAACACATGTTCATGAATAGAATGAAGGTGATAATTTGAAAGAATCCAAAGAGGAAATTCCCGTTTGTAAAGAAAAAATAATCCATAAAGATTTATTAGAAAAGGCGAAAAGTTCCTTGCCAAATGAAGATGATTTAACAGAACTTTCAGAATTTTTCAAAATATTTGGTGATAAAACGAGGATCAAAATTCTATGGACCCTTTTGAAAGTAAAAGAAATGTGCGTATGTGATATTTCTGAACTTCTTGAGGTATCACAATCTGCTGTCTCACACCAATTGAGAATTTTGAGGCAAGCTAGACTTGTAAAATATAGAAAAGAAGGAAAAACGGTCTTTTACTCACTCGATGATGAGCATATAGAAGAGATATTGAGACTAGGGATGTTTCACGCAAAGGAATAATTTTTTTACATTATATATGAACATTTGCTCACATATTGATAAGGAGGAATATCATGATCGAGAAAAAATTGTACCTCGAAGGATTGGATTGTCCAAATTGTGCTGCAAAAATTGAAAATGAGGTTAAAAAGTTGGCCAAAATAGAAAATGCCAGGGTAAATTTTTTGACTAAAACTTTGCTGTATGAGTCGAAAGAAAATAAAGCAGAGGAACTCAAAAAAATCGAGAAAATTGTGAAAAAAATAGAACCAAATATCAGTATAAGAGAAATCATTGAAGAAAAGGAAAACTCTGAAGAAGATGAGGAAAATGATAACAAAAAGCGCATTATATACTTATCAATTGGTGGTATTATATTCGCTACAGCTTTTTTTATAGAATTACCATGGCTGAGGTTTTTACTGTTTTTAATTGCTTACTTCATATCCGGCTGGAGGGTTTTAATAGGCTTCTTAAAGAACTTTGTAAAAGGTAATCTGTTCGACGAAAAATTTTTGATGAGCGTTGCCACTATAGGTGCCTTTACTATTGGTCAGTTTGCTGAAGCCGTTGCAGTGATGCTCTTTTATGAAACCGGTGAATTCTTCCAAGATTTGGCGGTTGATAATTCTAAAAAATCTATAAAATCTCTACTTGACCTCAGACCAGATTATGCAAATGTTATGAGAAATGGAAAAATTCTGAACGTTCCTGCAAAAGAGATCAAAATTGGAGAGATTGTTTTGATAAAACCTGGTGAGCGTGTTCCGTTTGATGGTGTCATAGTAAAAGGTCAAACATCGGTTGATACTTCTACCTTAACTGGTGAAAGTATTCCACGTTTTTTAGAGGAGGGTGATGAGATCTTAAGTGGATTTGTCAACTTGGAAGGCACAATAAGTATAAGAGTTAAAAGGGAGCTTTCTGAATCCACCATTTCAAGAATATTGAAACTGGTTGAAGAATCCGCTGCAAAAAAATCGAAAACGGAGAAATTTATAACCCAATTTGCAAAATATTATACTCCGATAGTTGTGTTTTCAGCGATTATACTTGCGATTATACCGCCTTTATTTGATAATTTCTCATTTTCTACTTGGATCTATAGAGCTCTGATCTTTTTAGTGATATCATGTCCATGTGCTTTAGTGTTGTCACTCCCCCTTACTTATTTTGCAGGGATAGGAAAATCTTCAAAGGAAGGGATATTGGTAAAAGGTGGAAATTACATGGAAGCCCTAAAGAAGATTCAAACGGTAATTTTCGATAAAACTGGAACATTGACAGAAGGGATTTTTGAAGTTTCAAAAGTAGAACCACAGAATGGTTTCAAAAAAGAAGATGTTCTAAAGATAGCAGCATCGGCTGAGATTTATTCGGATCATCCAATAGCTTTATCAATAAAAAAGGCATATGGCAAAGAAACAAATGAGAAATTAATAGATGAGCACAGGGAAATTTTGGGTCACGGTGTGTATGCAAAGGTAAAAGGAAAGGAGATTATTGTTGGAAACGAGAAGTTGATGAAAAAATATGGGATAGAGATACCAAAAATCGATTTTCCTGGAACAATTGTTTATGTCGTTCTTGATGGCTATTTAGTGGGGTACATAGGGATCTCAGATAGGATAAAATCCGAAGCTGTTGAGGCCATAGAAAAGTTGAGGAAACTTGGTGTGAAAAAAATTGTGATGTTGACAGGAGACAATTCGAAAATAGCTGAAAGGGTAGCAAAAGGGTTGGAATTGGATGAATATTGGGCAGAACTTTTACCGGATGAAAAAGTAAAAAAATTTGAAAATATAAAAGAGGGTTTGACAGCTTTTGTTGGTGATGGCATAAACGACGCTCCCATTTTATCAAGAGCGGATGTTGGAATATCCATGGGAGGATTGGGGTCTGATGCTGCAATTGAGTCCTCGGATGTCGTTATAATGGATGATAATTTGCTTAAGATACCGAGAGCTATTATCATATCCAAGAAGACGTCAAAAATAGCTTGGCAAAATGTTGCACTCGTTTTAGCTGTTAAAATACTTTTTTTAATTTTGGGAGCTCTTGGGTTTATCAGTATGTGGGGAGCAATTTTCGCCGATGTTGGTGTTGCACTATTGGCAGTTTTTAATTCAATAAGAATATTGATCAAGGATTTTTAAGGTATTTTGATCAAGAACTCAGATGGATGTGAAAAATCTTGATAGTGATCAAGCTTTACAAAAGGCCAAGTTATGTTATTACTTTACCTTTAAGTCTCAAAGTGGTTTCCATTTTTATTTTGATCTTTCTCATAAATCTTTTTTATTTCATCAGAAAGTGACTTAAAAATATCAAGAATCTTGGGATTAAAATGGCTTGGCATGGTTCTTCCATCACCTTCAATGATTATTTTCATTGCTTCTTCGTGTGAAAAAGCCTTCTTATAAGGCCTTTCCGATCTCAACGCATCGTAAACATCAGCGATCTTCACTATCTGTGCTTCTATTGGTATTTCATCACTTTTCAGTCCCTGCGGATAACCTGTACCATCATAATTTTCGTGATGGTACATAGCTATATTCAAAGCAACTTTAAAATGGGGATTATCAAGCAACCTTTTTGCATAGATCGTATGTTTTTTTACCTGTTCCCATTCTTCACTGGATAATTTTCCGGGTTTGTCAAGTATTGTTTTTGATACAAATATTTTCCCTATATCATGTAAAACTGAATAATTGTATATCTCACTTTTGAGTTTTTCTGGAAGTTCTAGTTCATCTACAACAAGCTTTGTAAGTCTTCTCACCCTTTTCAGATGTAGCTTCATTGATTCATCGTGTCCTTCAGCTATTAAAGCTAACTTTTCTGAAAATTCCAGAAGCATGCACTCGAGTTCCACCGATTTTCGCTCTATCTCTTTATACGAACTTTCCAGTTCTTCGTTGATAGCTGTTATTTCTTGCATATCCGCACTTATGCGTTCCGCCATGGATTGAAATGTGTTGATTATTTTTTGGAACTCAGCTATATTTGTTTTAAAATTGTATATCTCTTCCAGGTTAAAACTCATTGGGTCATAAGATGTTATCACATTATTTAAAGATTCAAATTGTTCATTTATTTCTTTAGAGAATTTATTTGAATTATGTATCGAAAATATGAATAGCACTATAACAATAAGAAATATACTTAGAAAATTCCAAAAATAAGTGCTAAAGAAATTTATATCAATGACAATAAAATTTCTCTCAACGTAGTTGTCAAAAATATCGTTGTTAATTTTTATGATCAAGCGTTTTTTTAGTCTAAATGGCCCCTCCAAATAGTAATTG
>Ga0136651_10000360_pt1 | contig 24646 bp, 14 predicted proteins | sample Mar14236cmmetaG_FD_94867 | JGI IMG/M metagenome (GOLD analysis project Ga0136651, IMG submission 94867) | Marine hydrothermal vent microbial communities from Guaymas Basin, Gulf of California to study Microbial Dark Matter (Phase II) - Marker... ... | reverse complement strand
GGAAAGCATAAATTATAAGTGACTGTTTCTTAATAGAATTTTTGAAATAATCGAAGTCTACCGTGCTTAAATCAATAACTTATATCGGACTTTGACGAAGCCCTGATTGAAAAGCAAAAACTTTGCATAAAATAACATTTTATGAGATAATATTGCACTTAAATTTGTATAACAAGAGAGTTACTATAGATGGATGAGAATAAAAAACAGGCTTTGACAACGACACTCAAACAAATAGAAAAACAGTTTGGTAAAGGTGCAGTCATGCGTTTAGGTGATGTTGGTGCAACACAAGAGGTTGAAACCGTTTCTACTGGTTCTCTGGGCTTAGATTTGGTCCTGGGTGTTGGTGGTTTACCTATGGGGCGTGTGGTTGAAATTTATGGTCCTGAAGCTTCCGGTAAAACGACGCTTACCCTGCAAATTGCCGCTGAAATTCAGAAAAAAGGCGGATTAGCAGCATTTATAGATGCTGAACACGCACTGGACAGTCGTTATGCCGAAAAAATAGGCGTTAATATTGGCGAATTATACTTATCGCAACCTAATAACGGTGAAGAAGCCTTAGAAATCACTGATACTTTGGTGCGTTCTGGAACATTTGATTTAGTGGTCATTGACTCGGTGGCAGCCTTGACACCGAAAGCGGAAATTGAAGGCGATATGGGTGATTCGCACATGGGGCTGCAAGCTCGTTTAATGTCACAGGCTCTGCGTAAACTCACCGCGAATATTAACCGCACCGGAACCTTGGTTGTTTTCATTAACCAAATTCGGATGAAAATCGGAGTCATGTTTGGCTCGCCGGAAACGACTACAGGGGGAAATGCCCTCAAGTTTTACGCCACTGTGCGCCTTGATATACGCCGAATCGGTTCTGTTAAGCGGGCAGATGAAGTCATCGGTAATGAAACTCGTGTCAAGGTGGTTAAAAACAAAGTGGCCCCGCCGTTTAAAGAAGTGGTATTTGATATTATCTACGGCGAAGGGATTTCCAGAGAAAGTGAATTGATTGATTTAGGGACAAAAAACGATATTATCGAAAAAGCCGGTGCCTGGTATAGCTATAATGGCAACAAGATTGGTCAGGGCAAAGAGAATGTCCGTGTGTACTTGAAAGACAATCCAGAAACCGCAAAAATAATTGAGCAGCAAATCCGCGATAAATTGCTGCCTCAAAAAGCTTCTACACAGGCAGCGCCTGCAGAAAAAAGTTCGACAAAAAACACCAAGAAATAATGGATAACGCGATAGAAAAAGAACTGTTATGACTGACCCATATTCACTCACGCAAGCACGTTGTAACGCAGTAGAATATTTAACAAGACGAGAACACGCCAGCGAAGAAATACGCAATAAATTGAAACGCAAAGGATTTGAACCAAGCGTCATTGATTGCGTATTAATTCAATTGCGGGAGGATAAGTTGCTAAGTGATGAGCGTTTTGTAGAGAGTTTTGTTCGTACCCAAACTAATAAGGGCTACGGACCTTTGCGTATTCAGCAAGAATTACAAAAGCGTTGTCTTGGCGGGGAATGGATAAAAGACTTGTTAGATATCAATCACGTTGATTGGATGACACACGCTCGTATCGCAAGGGAGAAACACTTTGGTTATGGCGTACCGCAAAACCAACGTGAGTTTGCCAAGCAAGTCCGTTTTTTACAGAATCGTGGTTTTACTCAGACTCAAATTCAATCATCATTTTCTTATGAAGATGATTAGGATCGATGAAAAATTAACTTCCTCCGATATCCTCTATAAACATCAATAGTGGTGTATAAGGATTGAGGAAGTTATTTTTGAGCTGATCCTTATTCAAGTTTGTTATCATTAACTTCAGGAGTTCAGGATTTCATAAGCTCATAAATTCAGCATTTCAGACTTATGTTCTTCTGAATTTCTGAACGCCTTTCGCGGCAAAAGTTGAATGATTAATATTAATTATTAATCAGCGTAAATCATGACAATCAGCGCAATCTGCGTTCTATCACGTTTTGTTTGTTGAAAGTTCACTTATTTTCTGTTTAACATCTTGTTGCTCACTACAGAATAATTCATAATTCATAATTCATAATTCATAATTCATAATTCCTCTTTTACCCCTGCACTTTTAATCGCACCCGCTGTATAAGGATTGAGGAAGTTATTTTTGAGCCGAACCATAGCGAAAACTTTAACCTTGATTTTTTGCCCCAGTTTTTGCGTGCAAAAACTGTATTTCTAGACGTTCAGAAAAATAATTTCACAAATCCCTTTTGAATTTTGAAAATAATTATCTGAAGAGGGCTTTGAGCTTCGCGCACCGAAGGCTCACTTAAGAAGTTGCGCGCAACTTCTTAAGTGAACCGGAGGTGGGCTACGCTAAATACAGTTTTGCGCGCAAAACTTTTGCGTGAGCCTTCGGTGCGCGAAGCTAAATACAGTCTAGTTGCCCAAGTTGCCCCCAAAAAGGCCCGAAAACCTATAAAACGCTGAACTGATTTAGCTTCGCTGATCTTCGGTTCGAGGCAAAAGTTTTGCGCGCAAAACTTTTGCCTCGAAAACTATTTTTTGAACAAAACTATAAAACGGAACATTTCACGCCAGTTTTGAGTTTTACTGATGTTAAAATCTATAGCATTGATTTTATGATTCTTATCAAAATCCTACATTCTATAAAATCAATGCGTTATGTTAAATCGGTATAAACGCTATTAATTGGTAATTAGGCAATTGGTGGGTATTTAAGGTTTGTAATAGGCGATTTATCGCCTATTTTTTCGCCTATTTTAAATAAAGTTAAACGGTTTTTCGTGAGCGCGATTTATCGCTTATTTTTAACTTTGTGTCCATTACCATTACCTATTACTCTAAAATATTTTAGTTTCTGAACATTTTCTCATCAAAAAAGTGCATAAGAAGCAATAGAGATTAATTGACAACTTCAGCCCAAAAACGCCTGAACTCAGGCATTTCAAAGTTGAAGAGAAGAGAATGAGCCTATCTCTTATATCATCTCATCTCATTTTCTTTTAAACTATAGATTCGTCTTTTTAATTGATTGACGTTTTGCAATCTGAATAATTGACGTGAATTTAAAATCTGGCGAGTGTGTTCCAATCACAATTGAATTAAAAGACTTGCCCTTAATAACTCTTGAGCTTCAAGTTTTTTGTAAATAATTGATTTTAAAATAATTTCACACCAAGGAGGGTGAACATGCGTGTTCGCCCTTGTTGTTCGCTCTTATTAAATGAAATTATTTTTATGAAAATCTATAGCTATTTAATCAGTCAATCTGTGATTTTGCGACGGCAAATAACATCAAAAACTTGAAGTGTCGAGTGTAAAAACATTGTAATGCTTCTAATGCGAATTAAGGGTTGTGATAGAACGCAGATTGCGCTGATTGTCATGATTTTCACTTAATAAGTTTCGCTCCGCGAAACTTATTAAGTGAAACGCTGATTAATGATTAATATTAATCGTTCAATATCAATCTGACCATTACAAATGGCTTATCAATCACTCTAAAAAGCGTGTTATTGATAACTCACTCATTTTAAATGTATTTATATTTATTAACGCTTAATCATCGCATTGCTAATTTAAATCGCTTTTCATTGACACACATTCCTTGAGTTTCGGTTCAAAATGAAAAGTTCACAATTCACAATTCTACGCAAGTTTTTGCTTGCTATGAATTTTTGCGTTGAACACAATTCACAATTCATAATTAGGTCATCATTTCAACTGTTCAACCATGAGAACAAAGATATGACTAAAATACGTCTATTGATGTTACTGATAGGCTCGCTCACTGGCTTTTTTTTAGCGCAGCCTGCTGCCTCTTTGGAAATCCTGAGAATGACACCCACTGGTGTCGATGTGCCCACTGGGCGGCAAATTGTTATTACATTTAACCAGCCAGTTGTGCCTTTAGGCAAGATGGAGCGTGATACGGCAGAAATGCCCATTACTATCACACCGGCGCTACAGTGCCAATGGCGCTGGCTGAATACCGCTAGCTTAGCTTGTCAGTTAGGCGACGAAAATGCTTTAAAGCCTGCGACGCGCTACGAAGTGCAGGTTGCACCGGGCATTATGACAGAATCAGGGCAGACACTGAATGCCCCATTTCACAATACCTTTATTACTGAACGGCCAACAATCAGTTATACCTCATTTCACACTTGGCAAGCGCCCGGTATGCCCAAAATCTGGGTGACTTTCAATCAACAGGTTACGCCTGACTCAGTCGCACAACATTTGTATTTGCAAAAACCCAATAAAGAGCGTGTGGCTGTCAGGGTTGAATTACCGCCTATTGAGGATGAAGAAGAACCCCTATCCTCACAGTTTTCCTCTGTTTGGATAGTCTCGCCTAAAATCCTGTTACCCTTAGATACCAAAATGATTTTGCGGGTTGAACCCGGGATTCAGTCGCAGATCGGCCCTGAACTTAGCATTGAGGAACGCATCTTAACTCGCTTTGACACCTTTCCTGAGTTTAAATTCCTTGGAATGGCGTGTACGAATTTAGACGACCAATCTGTCTCTATTCGTTCTGATAAACTTCGACTTAACAATGACAATCGTTGCAATCCGTTGCAAGGCGTGTCATTGCTGTTTTCTAGCCCTGTTATTAAGGAAATCGTTCAGGAGCATTTACTGGTTTTGCCGGATTTGGCAGGGGGGCGTACTGATTACGATCCTTGGGAAAATGTTTCCAGTTATTCACGACTTGACGAATATCATAACAAAGGCCAGATTTACAAGTTATGGTTACCTGGTACCTTGAAAGCTTACCACAATTACCAGTTATCCATTGTCAGTCCTCAGTTATTTAAGGATGAATTTGGTCGTGCCTTGCCAGAAGCGACTGATATTCAATTTGCAACATCGCATCGTGCGCCAAACTATGTTTTTGAGCATGACATCTCGGTGCTGGAAAAAGGGGTTGATAGCGACTTACCCATTGTTGTAACAAATCTAAAACGCCTTTCCCTTAAGTACCATTTTTTGACCGCCCAAGGTTGGAGTGCTAAGAAATATCGCCGGGTGTCAGTGCCTAAAGTGAAAGATATTGCTTTTAGAATGCCGCTCGGTATTCGGGAGTTGATACCCAGTTCATCGGGGGTTGTGCAAGGCCATTTTACGACTTGGCCTGATATTAATAATCAATATGCCGAACGGTACAACCGGTTTTTTAGCCAAGTCACACCTTATTATGTGCAAGCCAAGTTAGGACACCATAATACGCTGGTGTGGGTAACGGATTTTGCGACAGGTTTACCCGTCAGTGATGTAGAAGTGTCCATGTATAAAGACACTTATGCCCCTGATCAATCAATGCCCGAACCGTTAACGGTTGCCCTGACCAATGCTAATGGAATCGCACGCTTACCGGGAACGAAAACCTTAGACCCACAATTAAAACATGCTTGGGTGTATGGCGATTATCAGAAAGAAGACCGTTTTTTTATACGGGCTCAAAAAGGCCTAGATATTGCCCTGTTGCCACTTGATTCCAATTTTCGCGTCTATCTGTATGAGATAACGGATTCTAGTTTTTATCCTGATCAGCGTCAGAAATACGGCCATATCCACACTTGGGGTAGTACAGCACAAGGAGTGTATAAAGTCGGTGACACGGTGCAATACAAATTTTTTGTGCGTGATCAAAGTAACGAGAATTTTGTACCCGCACCGCAGCACGGCTACAGCTTGGCCGTTAGTGATCCGATGGGTAAAGTGGTTCATGAGATCAAAAACTTCAGCTTATCTGAGTTTGGCGGTTATCATGGCGAATTTCCGATTCCGAAAACAGGTGCCGTGGGTTGGTATCGCTTTGAATTAACGGCTAATTTTAAAAGGGGTCGCACTTGGCAACCGATGCGCGTATTGGTCAGTGATTTCACGCCATCACCGTTTCGTGTGCTCACTTCGTTGAATGGTGAACTTTTCCACGCAGGCGAAAACGTCACGATTAATACCGCCGCAACCTTACATGCCGGTGGCCCTTATGTCAATGCACAAACGAGGATTCATGCCACTCTCAGTCAGGAAAGCTTTGAACCAAGTCACCCACAGGCAAAAGGTTTTTGGTTTGATGTCTATGTTGATGAGGTTGATGAACAAACCGTATTCAGCGTGGAAGACAAACAAGTTAATGATAAAGGCCTGTTGCAAACCTCATTTACCTTGTCAGAATCCTTAAAAGTCTTGTATGGTAAGCTCAATATCGAAAGTGCTGTACGCGATGATCGGGGTAAAGATGTTGCCAGTAGTGCCACGGCACGTTATGTCGGGCGAGATCGTTTTATCGGCCTCAAAGAAACCAGTTGGGTACTCACGGCCGATCAACAAGCTAAAGTCTTATTGTTAGTGGTTGATGAGCATGGCAAACCGACAGCTAACAGCGATATTGAAGTCAAGATAGAACGCCGAGTCACCAAGGCATCGCGTGTCAAAGGGGCAGGTAATGCTTATTTAACCCATTATGAACATGAATGGGTTGATGTCGCATCATGCGAAGATAAATCTGAACTCACTACCAGCACCTGTACTTTTGTGCCCCCTGCGGCCGGCGCTTATAGAATGACGGCCAGTATTAGAGACAGCCAAGGCCGATCCCATAGTACACAATTGCATCAATGGGCGACGGGTAAAGACTATGTCATGTGGGAAAGCGCGCCAGGGCATGGCCTAGAAATCGTGCCTGAACAGGAAACCTATAAAGTCGGTGATACGGCCCGTTATCTGGTTAAAAATCCCTACCCAGGCGCACAAGCCTTAATCACAGTAGAACGCTTTGGTACCCTTAAAAGCTGGGTAAAAACCCTAGACAAGACTTTAGAGATTCTTGAAATCCCAGTAGAACCCAACTATGTCCCAGGCTTTTTTGTTTCCGTCACTGTCATGTCGCCGCGTGTTGATAAACCCATTGATGAGAATCAAGTTGATCTCGGTAAACCGGCCTTTCGTATGGGCTATGTCCAAACGGATGTCAGAGAGCCTTACAAAGAACTGGTGGTAGACATTCAAACGGATAAAGCGGTTTACAAACCCCGTGAACAAGTCACAATTGATTTACAAGCTAAACCGCGCCATCCAGAATCAAATCTCAACCCGCACGCCTCAAAAATTGAATTGGCCGTCACCGTGCTAGATGAGTCCGTATTTGACTTATTAGCCCAAGGGCGAGATTACTTTGATCCGTATAAAGGGTTTTATACGCTGGATGATTTGGATATGGCCAACTTTAGCCTCATGTTACGTTTAGTTGGGCGGCAAAAGTTTGAGAAAAAAGGCGCTAACGCCGGAGGCGATGGCGGTTCCAGTTTGAGTATGCGTTCCGTCTTTCAATTCGTCAGTTACTGGAATCCTGCCATTGAAACGGATGCGGAAGGTAAAGCGCAAATTCAATTCACTGTACCCGATAATTTGACAGGCTGGCGCGTGTTAGTCATGGCCGTCACGCCAGGTGATCGCATGGGTTTAGGGGATGCTAATTTCAAAGTCAATCAACCGATTGAAATTCGCCCAGCCTTGCCTAACCAAGTCACTAGCGGTGATCGTTTTCAAGCGGGCTTTACGATTATGAATCGCACGGACAAACTACGCGATTTGAACGTCATTTTAAAAGCCACCGGGCCGATTATGGGCAAGGTTGTTCAGCAAAGCGATATCATTCAAGCCTTGCCGTATAAGCGTTATACCCAATGGTTACCGCTCCAAACGACAGCTTCAGGTACGATTTACTTGACGGCCATCGCCAGTGATGCAGAGGAAAAAGATGCCTTACGCAAAACGTTGAAAGTACATCGCCGCCGGCCCGCCACCACAGTCGCGACTTATGGCACCACTCAAAGCAATGAAGTCAGCGAGTCTGTGCAATTCCCGACGGACATTCATACCGATGTCGGTGGTTTAAATGTTATCGTTTCACCAACCGTTATCGGTGACATCGAAGGTGCTTTCAAATACATGCGTGATTATCCTTATGCCTGTTGGGAACAAAAACTCAGCAAAGGTACTATGGCCTCGCATTACAACAACCTGCGTCCCTATTTGGCTAACGGCTTAAAATGGAAAGAAAGTCAAACCTTGCCAGAGAAAACGATACAACTCGCAAAAGAGTATCAAGCGCCCAATGGTGGTATGGCTTATTATCTTGCCAAAGATGAATATGTCAGTCCCTACTTAAGCGCCTATACCGCTTTAGCATTCAACTGGTTAAGCGACAGTGGCCACACGGTGCCTGAAACAGTAAAGCAGAACCTGCACAATTACCTGCTCACCCTGCTGCGAAAAAATGTGATGCCCGATTTTTATTCCAAAGGCATGGCCTCAACGGTGCGCTCCGTTGCACTGTCGGCTCTAGCGAAACACGGTAAAATCACACGTCAAGAGATTCGTCGTTATCACAGATATGTGAAACAGATGAGCTTGTTTGGCAAAGCGCATTTTTTATCCGCAGCCTCACAGGTACCAGGAACGGGCAGAATCAGTACACTTGTTGCAGATATGATTCTGGCACACGCCTCACAAACAGCCGGTAAAATCTCTTTTACCGAAAGCCTAGATACCGGCTATAAACGTATGCTATCCTCTTCTTTGCGTACTCAATGTGCGGTTCTGAGCAGTTTAAGCCAATATCACGAAACAACTGGGAAACAAAGCCAAGTTGGTGATCTACCCTTTAAACTGGTACGTAACATAACACAAACGCGAAAGACACGGGGGCATTGGGAAAATACCCAAGAAAACATGTTCTGCATGAATGCCTTGATAGACTACGCTCGCATCTATGAAAAAGAGAAGCCTTTAATGACGGTGCGAAGTTGGTTAGATGCAGATGAATTGGGTGAAACTGCCTTTGACGATGTCAAAAATCCGCCAGTAAGCTTTACCCACGAGATGACGGTTGACGATCCGGGTAATAAAGCGGCCGTTAAGCTAGAACGCGAAGGGCAAGGCCGACTGTATTACACGGTTCGATTAACCTACTCTGAAAAGTCCGAAAAGGCGAAAGCCGTTAATGCCGGTATCGAAATCCAGCGCGAATATCATGTCAAACGTGATGAAGAATGGATACGCTTAAAGAGCCCGATGAGCATTAAAACGGGTGAATTGATAAGAGTAGACTTGTACGTCTCTTTACCCGCACCGCGTTATTTTGTAGTCGTAGACGATCCCGTGCCAGGCGGGTTAGAACCTGTCAATCGTGATTTAGCCACCAGCTCAAACATCGAAGCAGACTCAACTGAGAAACAATATGCAGATGATTCGTTGTGGTTTAAACATAACGATTGGGAAGAATATGGTGGTTGGTGGAATTTCTACCATAAGGAGTTACGTCACCATGCCGCGATATTCTATTCGGATTATCTCTCAGCCGGCCATTATCATCTGTCTTATGTCGCACAAGCGATTGCACCAGGAGAATTTAGTGTCATGGCAACACACGCTGAAGAGATGTATGAACCTGATGTACATGGCAAAGGGATGCCCGCCATGCTTAAGGTAGAACGGGAATAAATTCATAAATCAAAATGTATTTCACGCGTGAAATGGTGGGTAACGGGTTTTTGTTGCCCACCATCTACAAATATTTATTAAAGATGGTGGGCAAGTTCGTTTCGACGCGGGGCGTCGAAACGAACTTACCCACCCTACATATTTAATATTAATATAACAGAACACGGTTCACTGATAACTGACAACTGACAACTGATAATGCAGAGTCATATCCAAATCATACTCGTTGGCATCACGCACCCCGGTAATATTGGCGCGGCTGCACGGGCCATGAAAACCATGGGCTTGTCGCAGTTGCGCCTAGTGCAACCGAAATATTTTCCCAGCGCCGAAGCAACAGCACGCGCCAGTGGTGCTGATGATCTTTTAATCAATGCACAAGTCTTCGATAATTTTGAAGACAGTTTACAAGATTGCCACTTGATATTGGGTGTCAGTGCCAGACAACGCACCATTGCTTGGCCAGTATTAACGCCTAGAGCCGCTGCTGAAAAAGCTTTAGCTCTACCCGGAAAAGTGGCCGTTGTCTTTGGGCGAGAACAGTCTGGATTAACGAATCAAGAATTAGATCATTGTCATTATCTCGTACAAATTCCGACTCATCCCACATTTCGCTCTCTCAATGTCGCATCGGCCGTACAAATATTGGCCTATGAATTACACAGTCAGAGTGAAGCGTTAAAAGCAACAGATGATGAACATTATTTAATCAAGAATAACCCATCATTACCTCAACCTGCCTCAGCATTAGCGATGGCACAATTTTATGAACACCTTGAACAAACCTTGATTGATATTGCATTTTTAGACCCACAAAATCCAAGACAACTCATGCGACATCTACATCGTTTGTTTAATCGTGTACAACTCACCGATTCAGAAATCAATATTTTGAGAGGCATTTTGACCGCAGCCCAAAGACTCACTGATAACTGATTACTCTACACTTTGAACTTCAAAAAGAGGTTTTTATGAGAACAAGTATTCTATGGAGTGTGTGCTTCTTCTTCTTATTTACATCATCCAGCATCTATGCCAATACTTGGCTACAACAACGGTGGCACTTTAAAGACGCTTATCAAGCCTTGAATCAGAATGAAGGGAAAACCTTCAAACGCTTGTCAGCGCAACTGAAAGGATATCCCATTGTCCACTATCTGCGCTACCTCGATCTCAAAGAGCATCTTGAGACAGAAAAGGCAGAAACCCTCCAAGCGTTTTTGCTTCAATACCAAGACAGTCCTTTTGTGCGCCCTTTACGGGAAGCATGGCTCAGACAACTGGCTAAAAAACGCGATTGGGAAACTTTCCTGAAAGCTTATACCCCCCAGAAAGACACCGTCTTACAGTGTTATCATCTCCAAGCACGTCTCAAGACACAAGGGGATTTGAAGGGGTTCTTGGAACAAGCGAAAGCCTTATGGGCAGTAGGAAAATCACAGCCCAAAGCCTGCGATCCGGTATTTAAGTACCTCTACGACAATGAAATCATCAGCAATCAATTGCGTTGGAAACGCATTCGTCTCGCCATGCGAAAAGGCCGACTTAGATTGGCAAGATATCTTGCTAGAGGCTTGTCTCAAGCTGACCAGATATTGCTAGAACGCTGGCAATCTATGCACAAGAAACCAGCACGAGAGCTGAAAAGATTTAAGCATCCTGATAACCCAATTGCCCGTGAAATAGTGCTGCATGGGTTAAAACGTTTAGCACGCTCAGATGCGAAGGCCGCTTATGAACATTGGAAAAAATACCAGAAAGACTACGCCTTCACCACTGAAGCAACAACGGCAATCTCTCGCTACATTGCATTAATGGCTGCCACAGAAAACCTAAGTGAAGCCAACGCTTGGCTAGAAGAGGTAGATAAAAAGGGCCTTGATAAGCAGATCAACCAAGCCAAATTACAACTTGCCCTGGCTAAGCAAGATTGGCAAGCCGTCAAAGAACTGATACAGTCTTTGCCCATTGCAAAGCAAGCGCAATCCAAATGGCAATATTGGCAAGCGCGTGCTTTCGAGCAAAGCGGACAAACAAAAGATGCAGCAAAACTGTTTCGCCAATTATCTAAACAGCGTAGTTACTACCGTTACTATGGCTTCTTAGCGGCGGAACGACTTGATAAACCTTATTCATTTCACGCACAACCGTTGACAATCACTCAAGAACAGAAAGATCAATTACTTGAGAACAATGCCGCCCTGATACGTGCCCGTGAATTGTACTTCATTGGATTGACAAACTTCGCTCGCAAGGAATGGCAAGCGGTATTACCCACGTTAAGCCCTGACGAATTAAAAACAGCGGCCGCTTTAGCCCACGAATGGGGTTGGCATGATCGGGCCATCCACACCTCGGCTAGAGCCAAACATTTTCATGATCTCAAGATCAGCTTTCCGCTCCCTTTTTATGACGCGGTACTCACTAACGCTCAGGCCCAAAAGCTGGACTATGCTTATGTTTATGCCATCATGCTTCAAGAAAGTCTTTTTCAAACTGATGCCCATTCCTATGCAGGTGCCTTAGGCCTCATGCAACTGATGCCAGCAACAGCTGAGGAAGTGGCTAAAAAGCAACGCATCAAGTTAAAAAACGACCAAGACTTGTTGGTGCCCGATATCAATATCTTGCTAGGCACAAGCTATTTAAGGAAAATGCTTGACCGATTCAACGGCAATATGCTGTTAGCCACTGCGGCCTATAACATGGGCCCATCACGCACCAAACGGTGGATGAAAAAATATCGCTGTTTACCTGCCGATGTTTGGGTAGAATTGATTCCGAATAATCAAACCCGCCACTACGTCCAAAGTGTCATGAGTTACACACCCATTTTTGATTCCCAATTGGTGGGACACCAAGATGTCAAGCGGATGCCACTTGAAAAGATTCCATCGGATGGATGCACGTAGGGTGGGAAAGGAAGGGGCAACCACAAGGGATTGCCCCTACAGACAATTGGTTATTGTAGGGGGCAATCCCTCGTGGTTGCCCTTGTGTGAAGCGTTCCCATTTAATAATCCCAATACCCAATCAATCGCATTCCAAAACGTCACAATTCTTGATAAAACCAGTTAGAAGAATTGTAAACCTTATAAAAAGGGGCAACCGAAGGTTGCCCCCTACAATCATTCATTTGCCACGGAAAAACACGGAAAAACACGGAAAAATATTCCGTGCTTTCTGTGTCATTCCGTGGCTTTTAATACATCTCAATTCCCACTATTTGAACACCTCCATTGGTTTGTAGGGACTACCATGCCTCGCGTCTCTGTTTTGTAAAAACGCGAAGCATCGGAGACGCGAAGCATCGCGTCTCTACTTTTGGACAATTAAAGGTTATCAAAACATGGACTTAACCATTCCAGATAAACAATACCTGCACCCGCAATATATTGTTGATGAAACGGGCAAGAAAACAGCCCTCGTCATCTCTTTAAATAAGTTTGATGAATTTTTTAGCAAAGTCACTCGCATCGGACAACGGGCTCAAGAACTCCAAAAGGCCTTCTTAGCTTTCTCTAAAGAAGGCCATGCCCATCAAGCAGCAGCCGAAGAACAAGTCCAATCACACCATTTGGATGAAAGCATCGAACAAAAAATTATCTTGCTCAAACAACACTATGATTTGCTCAATAAAATCTTAGGGGATTTGCGACAATACGAATCCCTTAAAACCAAACTGGATCGTAAACTCCTTTTTCAGCGGCTCATCAAAACCCTTGATACCGAAGTGCAAGACATGAGGCGCGAATTAGGCGAACTCAAGAAACACACCCAATCCGCCACCTTGCATCAGGTGCCCGAATTACCAAATCATTTTATTAAAGAAAGACCTATTTTAAAAGAGGTTAAAATGAAATTACTGGCGAAAACCACCGATAAACAAAGGCCGCCTATTGTGATTCAAGCACCTAGTGGCATGGGTAAATCAGCCCTGGCTGCCGCTTTAGCGCGGGAAACAGAAATTAGACTCACCTTTCCAGACGGCATCTTTTGGCACACATTAGGCGCAGATGCCGATTTATTAGCTCACCAAATCGCATTCATCGAAACACTCGGAGAATCAACAACCGATATTTTGGATATCGAACAAGGTACAAAATCTTTGCGTGAAATCTGTGCGACTCGTGCCTGTCTATTGATTTTAGATGATGTGACAGATGCACAAGACATCTTGCCATTTAATCTCGTCGTGGAACATTGTCAACTCTTGATAACCAGCAGTGACAGCAAGTTATTAGACATTACGCAGTATTTTATTAAAATAACAAAGGGTTATAAATTAAAAGGGTTTTCAGAAGAACAAGCAGTAGAATTTTTCATCAATTCTGTCGCCAGAGAAGACATCACGGCCTCCTCTATCCCAGCTAGCGTGGAAGAAATAGTACGCACCTGTGATTATTCACCTTTAGCCATCAAATTAGTAGCGCACGTTGCACGTCAGCAATCCCCAACAACATGGGGAGAATTAGTTGAACGTTTAGAAGATGAAGAGTCTGAATTTCCTGACAAACACCCACGCGCCCTCATGCAAGCCCTACAACTTAATGTAGAAGCCTTAGGCGAGCCAGCAGACTATTACATCGCATTAGCCGTTTTTGCGGATTACTCACACATTCCTCAATCCGTCGCCATCATGTTATGGCGTTACCTCTACCAACTGATAGACGAAGAAGCCTACCGCTTTATCAAAGAACTCACTGAAAAAGGCTTATTACATCTCACTGAAAGCGACTCACACAAATATCTGAGTTTACACGCTTTCCAACACGACTACTTATGTGCAGAAGCAGAACGGGATAAATTGCATAGCCACTTATTAGCCATTTACCGCCGCCAATGTGATCAACATGGTTGGATAAGTGGCCCCAACGACGGTTACTTCTTTGAATATCTTTGTATGCACTTACACCATGCTGGCCGCCATAGCGAACTCAAATTACTCTTACTGGATTTCGACTGGATGCAAAACAAATTGCAAGCCACCTCAATCTATGCCCTACTGAATGATTACGAATGGTTGGAAAACGATAAAGAGATTGAACTCATCAAGAACACCTTATCAGAATCGGCATTCGTACTGCTAAGCAATAAACAAGAACTCGCGCCTCAACTACTTGATCGCCTATGGGAAAATAAATCAGTGAAAAGCAACAAAGATATTCAAGCCATACTCAATCAAGCCCAAGAAGCCGCACCAAACTGGCATTGGCAACCCCATTTTCCTGATGAAAAACAGGCCTAAGCGTGAAATGCTGATTCTCATGATTGACGCTGATCAAAATGTTAAAATGGTTAAAATGATTGATTTAATCAGCGAAAATCATGACAATCAGTACAATCAGCGTTCTATTTGTTTTTAATCAGCGAAAATCATGACAATCAGTACAATCAGCGTTCTATTTGTTTTTAATCAGCGAAAATCATGACGATCAGCACAATCAGCGTTCTATAATATTTTTAAATTTTCCAGAGCACTCAAAATAAATCTTTGCGTCTCTTGCGTCTCTTGCGTCTCTTGCGTTATGTTTTTAAAATGCCTTCTTTTCAAAAACCAACATCATCAGCGTTGCGGCAATCAACGGTATATTTTTGGTAATCGCGCCAAAGGGATGAAGCCATAAATCAGGTAAAGCCCAACTGATGATCACCGTATAGCCTACCATTAATAATAATTGTAGCCCCACCACCAATCGTATTCGATAACCGATCAAGGTGGCGATACCCAATAAGCCATCCAAAGCGGAAGAGAAATAAAGCATGAACGGTGCCCAAATGCCGCTGATACCCGCAGCGGCCAGTAATTCATAACTCTCATCAACCGGATAGAGAAACGCGGAAACGATTCCGGTGAATAGCCACAAGAAACCAATGCTTAAACGTAATAAAGGGCGTAAGAAAAACAGTTGCGCTTGTTCCAGATCGGCCCTACTGGCCGGACTGTTTTGTAAACTGGCTTCAACAGTGCGTGGTTTGACACCGGTTACGGCCCTTAAAGGCGCGGGATCGCCACAATTACCGCGCTCTAACATCGCTAAACTTTCTGAAGTCAAGGGCCCGATGCCGATCCAATCATTTATCTTAGCGAATAACCGCATTAATGATATTGGAATAGGCCAAGTGGCCGTAGGCCTCAAGCCTAACCACGTTCTGATATCGACAAGCAATTGTGAAAAAGTCACGGCCTCTGCGCCAACCATTTCTAAACGTTGGCTATTATCAGGCCAGTCGTGTAACAGGGCCAATACACAGGCTTTCACTTCCTCAATCGCAATCGGCTGCAGCCGTTGCTCACCTTGCCCTATCAAGGGTATCCAAGGCAAGGCCGCTAAGGCAGAAAATAAAATCGTACTGCCCCCGCCTCGCCCAATCACAATAGAAGGTTGAAGAATGACAGCCTCAACATTTAAGCCCAATAACGCCTCATCAGCAGCCCGTTTACTCAAATGATAGGCGCTTTCAGCTTCGTCATCGGTTCCTAAAGCGGAAATCTGGATAATTTTACGAATGCCCACTTGTTCGGCCGCTTGAAAAAGCGCGATTGGGGCATAGGTGTGTAAGTCATCAAAACGCTGTCCACGGGTTTCACGAATGATGCCCACAGCATTAATCACGATATCAATATTGCACAAACGCGGCAACCAGACTTCTGGCTCATGATCCTGTTTATAATCACAAGATATCCAATTGACTTTCGGGAATCGCGTTTGCCAACGCGCTGGTTGTCGAACACAAGCGACGATTTCATGGCCTTCAGCCAGTAGGGCCGATAATAAATGTTGTCCGATAAAGCCCGTTGCACCGGTTAATAAGATTTTCATGGAATTTATTTATGGTTATTGCGATTGGAATGCATGTTATTTTGCGTGGAGTGCAAAATTTAAAATAAAATACCACAAATGTAGGTTGGAGTGAGCTTGCGAACTCCAACACCATAATCCCAAAAAAATAAAATACCACAAATGTAGGTTGGAGTGAGCTTGCGAACTCCAACACCATAATCCCCAAAAAATAAAATACCACAAATGTAGGTTGGAGTGAGCTTGCGAACTCCAACTCCAACACCATAATCCCCAAAAAATAAAATACCACAAATGTAGGTTGGAGTGAGCTTGCGAACTCCAACAGATAGTACAGCGGATCAGGGGATTAAACGGATTGATGAGTGAGCCGTTTCCATTCATCGCGTAGAGACGCGATGCTTCGCGTCTCTGTTTCGCGTCTCTGCTTCGCGTCTCTGCGATCCCATCAAAACACCCCACAATCAATCCGTTCACTCCCCTGATCCGTTGTACTTATACTCTAATTGATAATTGCTAATTGAAAAGAGCTTAAACGAAACCCTGAAAACCGCTAACTACAAGGATTGTTTATAATAAAGGATTTAAACCAAGGTACAACTATGATCTAATCCCTTATTATAAACAATCCTTGTAGTTATTTAGCGACGACACCCTGAAAATCGCTAACTACAAGGATTGTTTATAATAAAGGATTTAAACTGGGTAGCACTGTGATCTTATCCCTTCTTATAAGCAATCCTTGTAGTTATTTAGCGACGACACCCTGAAAACCGCTAACTACAAGGATTGTTTATAATAAAGGATTTAAACCAAGGTACAACTATGATCTAATCCCTTCATAAACAATCCTTGTAGTTATAAATTTGAGTCTTGAAAAAATGTCAAACAAAACCCCTGAACAACGTGCCGAAGAAACTATCAACGCCAATTTTGGCAACCGCCTCACTGCGGAAGAACACGCCATCGCTGTCAAAATCTTCAAAGAAATCTATTATTCCCCCAAAGCCGAAGCCTTCTCCTTCGCGACTTGGCGTGAACAGCTCACCCAATTTGATCAAGACTTACAAACCCGTTTAAGCCAAGCCGATACACCCGAACAACGTGCCGCCTTGCGCTTTGGATATCTGTTTTTACAACAAATAGCTGATGAGGCAGCCCGTCAGATTTTCGGCAAACCACGAGACGGCTTGACTTATTTAGAACACGGCATCAAACACGCACAGGCTTTTTTAAAAGCGGGCGAAACGGCCAGTGGGGTGCGTGAGATGGTGCTTTCCCTGTACATCAATGCGGGGATAGTCTGGAAAGAACAGGGACAAGTCGATAAAGCACTTGACACTTACCAACAAGGCCTCAAACACGCAGAGGCTTTTTTAAAAGACGGCGAAACGGCCAGTGGGGTGCGTGAGACGGTGCTTTCCCTGTACTTCAATGCGGGGGTAGTCTGGAGAGAAAAGGGACAATTCGATAAAGCACTTGACACTTACCAACAAGGCATCAAACACGCACAGACTTTTTTAAAAGAGGGCGAAACGGCTAGTGGGGTGCGTGAGCAGGTGCTGAAACTGTACTCCAACGCTGGAATAGCTTGGGGAAAACAGGGGCAAGTCGATAAAGAAATTGACACTTACCAACAAGGCCTCAAACACGCAGAGGCTTTTTTAAAAGAGGGCGAAACGGCTAGTGGGGTGCGTGAGTGGGTGCTGAGACTGTACCACAATGCAGGGGTAGCTTGGACAGAACAGGGACAACTTGATAAAGCTCTTGACACTGTCCAACAAGGCCTCAAACACGCAGAGGCTTTTTTAAAAGACGGCGAAACGGCCAGTGGGGTGCGTGAGCGGGTGCTGAAATTGTACTTCAATGCGGGGGAAGTCTGGTACGAACAGGGACAATTCGATAAAGCTCTTGACACTTACCAACAAGGCATCAAACACGCACAGGCTTTTTTAAAAGAGGGCGAAACGGCCAGTGGGGTGCGTGAGTGGGTGCTTTTCCTGTACATCAATCACTCTGGTACTTTATACAACACAGGCCAAGTTGCAGCAAGTCTTGTCTTTCTACCCTTAGAAAGTTACTTGCTTTGGCAAGTTGCCAGCCAGTCAGCACCAGAAGAGTGGCAAAATTCACTTAATAACCTCAAAATTCGCTTTCTCAGTATCGTCTTCCCCGATCAACTCACCACCTATTTCCAAAACTTTCTCCATCACTTACTCACACAATGGCATAATCCCAAACGCAAACATCGGCATTTAACACCAATAACTTTAGACAATCAGGTACGCGATCCAACTGAGATTTTGCTGCGTTTCTCTGAAGGCCTTTATATCTTAGACGAAGCGGCAGAACGACAGGGATTACATCAAGCTTATTCGACATTAGCAGGGGTAGATAATCCTAAATATCACAAACAGTGGCAACAGAAAATTGGGCAACCTTTGGCATTATTGCAGCAGCGCCTTAACTCACAATGGGCTGCCTGTTTTCCTCAGATCCCCTTACCTTTGCCGCTTAATAGCTCTTGTCTTGCAGGCTGTCAACAACAGCTTGATGCCTTGCCTTGGTATCGCGCTTGGTTTGCTCGCCAATCCTTGCGATCAACTTTATCCGAAGTGCAGCAGCTATTGAACCAAGATATGAAACTGAAAATGAATAAGCAATGGCGGTGGTATCAAAGGGTTCATGAAGCCTCAACAGCCCAAACGGATTGGTTGAAAGCGGCTTTGTTGAAATGGGTATCCTTGCCTGCCGGTTTAGGAAGTGATGGAAATGGTGGGCAACAAAAAGACGTTACCCACCCTACAGACACTTTGGAAAGTGATGGGAATGGTGGGCAACACGTTACCCACCCTACAGACACTTTGGAAAGTGATGGGAATGGTGGGCAACACGTTACCCACCCTACAAACTGGGATACTTTAAGCGATCCTGCCACAATTGTCTTGGGCGTGCTGTTTGTTTATTCGCCTGATTTGCAAAACGCGCTGCTTGAGAAGCACTGGTTTGAAGACGCACATACCGACGCGCATACCTCGGCTTATAAAATCATTTATTGCCCGAATCTGCCCTTGTTGGAAAATGTTCAAAAACTGAATGACGCTTTAACCCGTAGCCAGTTATTGGCTTGGGCAGGGAGTGAAAACAGTCGGTTAGGGGATTGGTGGCAGGGGCAAAGCTTGAAATGTACGGCATTACTGATTTCAGAAAAAAGCCTTGAACACGATCACAGCGATTTACGCGAAGCCTTGAACGATTGGCTAGACGGTGATCACAGCACCATCATTCATTATTTACAAGCCGCTTGGCAAGCGGCGCAACAAGACGCTCAACCCTTAGCGATTTTTTTAACCGCTTTAGAAAACAAAGACTTATCGACTCCCTTTGATCGGATACTCTATCAAGGCCACACGACAGTGCAGGCTCAGCAAACTGCCCTGAAAGCGATGATTTGTGGGACAGGACAGGAAACCTTGAGACAGGGAATTGGGGCATGGTTAGATCAACAAGGGAATATTCAGGTTGATGACGTGTCTGTTGTGATCACCCATCTGAAACGTCGTTTTGAATCGGTATTAAAAGTCTATCCCACCACTTGGCCGCAGAGTCATTGGGGTGAACAAGTGAATGCTTGGGCCCAGGTTTGGTTAGAAGAGATTTTAAACGCGGATTCGCCTGATATCGCACAACTCTGGGCCCTATTAGAACGCTCCCGCATCGCTTTCACTGCTTTAACCACTAACCTGAATCTGGATAGCTGGCGAGAAAAAGTGGGTGAGCAATTGACAGCAGCCTTTGAAAACGAATTGAAGCTCTTGACACAATGCCCGCCACCGCCTGACAGCCCTTGGCCACCGTTCGTCACTTGGTTAAAGGCATTGGATGACTTGATACCCGTACCGCCCAGTATTGCAGACTGCCAAACACGTTTAGCCGCAGAATCGGGCGCATTGGTTCAACCGTTTTTTGATCCCGTGCAAGCGCGTCTGCGCGTTTTATGGTTAGATCAAGACGGATTGAGTCTGCGAGATTTACCCGAAGGCTGTGCCGAACAGGATTTATGGATGCTGGAAAAAGCAGACGGTGTGATAGCCCAATGGACACGCGGTTTAGAACAACTCAGATCGGCTAATGCCGTCAGAGGCGACTTCGTACCGATACCGGATTGGGCAAGCGTGATCACGTCAGAACCCATGAGCCGACTTGCTGAGTGTTTAAACCAGTGGGCAAACGGCTTAGAACAACTCATCGTGATCTTTCCAGCGCCGTTAGGGCAATTACCTTGGGAAGCGTTAGCCCCTTTGGAAAACCGGTTAGTACGAGAAGTGAGTGTGAGACATTGGTTAGGCTCGGAAACGACAGCCGCGACTCAAGACAGTTGGGTATTCAACGATCCCAGTGGCGAAGAGTTTTGTATGCTCAAAGAAGGGGAATGGGTAGCGAAACAGTTTAATACAGGGGAAGTGGAACAAAGCGGGTTAACGATCTTTAAAGCGTTGCAGCATCTCAATCAGCAGCGTCATCTGCATTTATCGACACATGGCGTATTTAATCGTTTTGAACCGTTGAGCAGTTTTTTAACGTTAAATGATAAAACGGGTTATCGTTGGCCGTTATGGACAATTGGCGCGATTCGCACGTCAGCGGATTTAATCGTGTTATCGGCCTGTGAATCGAATTTGAATGGACAAGACACGACAGGGTTATTGACACCGATAGGGATAGGGCCGAGTTTAGCAGCGGCCGGTGCCAAGACAGTGGTTGGTACATTATGGCCGTGTGATGGCGTTGCCGCGTATTGTTTCAGTTATTATTTTTATACGATAGCGGCGAATGAACCGGATTTAGCATGGCATCAAGTCGCCGCCAAAGCCCGTCGCACCTTGCGAGAGATGACGGTAGGGGAGTTTGAAAGGATAGCGGAGGCGATGGGATTGAGGTTAGAGGGGGATGAGATGGATGAATGCGATATGGCAGCGGATGGGCATATTCGGATGGCTTATGTTTTAAAGAAACGTCCGTTTGAGGAGTATGTTTATTGGGCAGGGTTTACGGTGTTGGGGGGATAGTACAGCGGATGACGTGGATAAACGGATTGGTGCAAGGGTAGCATTGCATCAATCCGTTCATTCCCCTGAGCCAACAAAGGGCAACCACAAGGGATTGCCCCTACATGACATTGTGAAATAAACGGATTAGTTTATTGGTACCCTTGCATCAATCCGTTTATCCACGTCATCCGTTGTACTACATTTTTTCAAGCCCTTGCTTAAAGGTTTTGAGGGAATCGGCTAAAATGGCTTTCTGATGCAAATTAGACAAAAGCTTTGCGTCTTCAATGCTTTGAAGCATTTTAACCAGGGATTGAGGCACTCGCTTAAAACGGGTGCGTAAAGCATCAACAACGCTTTTTCGGGCTTGTTGCAATATGCCCTCTTCCCGGCCCTTATCAAGGCCTTTCTCAATACCAAATCTTTCAATACTGGTAACGTATGGCATACCTTTATCCTCTTCGTATTGCGTGGAAAAATCATTGAATTGCTTTTCGAGATTTTCTGGCAAAGCCATTACCCAATCTAAAAAGCGAAACAGCTCTAAAATATCTTGCTCACTGTAATTGGCTTCATACAAAGCTTTAAACAACTGTTTTTTCCAATACAAGCGTTTTTGCTTTGAACGACGAGTTTCTAAAGCCTTGAGATGCGTGCGTACTACAATGGAAAATGGGTTCTTAGACTTTTCAAGCGATTTCCATTTTTTATTGTAATCCAAGAGTTTGACAATGGAAAAAGCACATGATGTTTCACATTCACCTAGCCCGTAGCGATAACGCTTAGGCCGCCAATCAGATTGATCATCGCCTAAAATAGCGAGGCTGATAACATTAGTGCCATAGCGATCAAACAAGCGGTAGTTGTAAATGAACATACGCTTAGCAAAGTCATCGTCTTTTTGGGCTTGTATTTCAATATGGATATAAAGTACCACGCTATCGCCCTCTTTGAGCCACACTTTGACTAATTTATCAGCCAAGCGTTTTTTCATTGCGGCATCTCTGACGACTTTTTGCAATTCTTTATCCAGAAATTCACACTGCTGATTCCAGTCAATCAGTTTATGTATTTTTGGAAAAAAGAACTGCATAAAGTCTTCAAAATACAGATCGATAACATCCTTCCAAGGATTATCTAAATCTGTCGAAGCTTTTGTCATATTGACTTCCTTTCTGAATAATTCAGGAAGTCGGTATTCTATATGATGGGAAGCGGGTTTGTCAAGAACAGGTGCGTAGGGGCAACCCTTGTGGTTGCCCCATTTCTGGTTGCTTCTTATATTATAAAATACCTGAAAATTTCTGGTTCAGTACTTACCCTTGCACCAATCCGTTTATACCGTAAATCCGCTGTACTCATCAGTTGTACTCATCCCTTAAACAGAGTAAAAACCAACCGTCGAGGATCATTTTCCGATGGCCACTTGTCTTTTGCTTTGATTATCATTTCCGCATCTTCTTGACAGCTTTGCAAAATCACCGTAATCGCGATCACATACTGTTCCAGCATCATACGTAAATCACTGCTTTGGGCAGTTACCGTCGTTTGTGGCATTTCATTAACCAACCGCGCATCATCACCGCCACCGGCATTTGCGGGATTAGTGGTAAAACGGAGGCCTGTTTTCCGAAAGATTAATTGCCGTGGATCGCTTTTATCAGGCCAGGCTTTTGAGGCCGCTTCCCGCATCCCTTTATCATCTGAATGGGCATGCAAAATCTGGTTGATTGTGTCGATGTATTCTTCAATATAGGCACGTAATTGAGTCATAATGGAATCCTTCTAGCTGTTATTTCTTATGAAATTTGTATTTAAGTGATTTGAACCATTCCTTGCTGTAATGACGCAAGACAAACAAAATATAGAGAACCAAAATCACCAAATAAGTCAAATGATGGTTTAACACAAAGGCAATGCGTTGTAATATATCCGCCCAAAACCCGATTTCTTCAGCTTTGCTGCGTCCAAAAAATTCACCTAACACGATAAGAAAAACGATGATCGTGCCAACATGCCCCAAATGTTCTGTCAATTGATGACGATTTTGGGTGATATAGGAACGCCATCGCGTACAACTGCCTTTCAGATGCGTCAGTTTCCCTTCAATATAAGCCAAATGATTTTTTAAATTCTCTAACCCAAGATGTAAAGGTTCTAACAACGACGGATAGGGTTTACTGCTTTGCCAATCCATTTGCCATTCCGATTCATCAGGGTGCAAATTATGCAATCGCCATTGAAAATTATCTTGATTGATTTCCAAGGTTTTAATGGCTTGACTGATTCTCCCTAAAGCATAATCCGTCGTCGTGACGAGATTCTCCATTTCACGTAATTGTTGTTCAAGCACAGAATGGGGAGTCTGTTGAATGGTTTGATCAGAAGTTGCAAAATAGTGCGCTGTTTTCTGTTGCAAAGTCAAGCGTAATAAACGCGCCTCACAATCCAAGCTTTCAAACACCGTATCAGCGATGAGTAAACGTGCTAAAATGCTATTCAACAAGGCCGTGGTTTTCAGCGACAAGCCTTTCATATCCGCACCAAGCAAAAACCGTTGTAATCGTACCGGCCAACGATGTTCTCGTTCGGCCGGCGTAAACGGGGCTAAAACACGATAAGCATCGCCATGCGCCAAACCATACACCGCAAAAATAGGATTATTTTCAGGCACCAGCGTCACAACGGGATTGTGTTCAGAGAATCTAGCCTGCATTGCCATCAAATAAGGTTGGGTTTTATCCAAACGCAACGTCCAATTTTCCGCTTTTAAAGCGCGTTTATCGACACTCGGTTTAAAAGAATGAAAAGTAGCCGGTTGCGACATAGTTTCCTTCTGGTCACGAATACTGAACAACTTGACTTGAGAATCACAATTAAAATAAGCTTCCCCTAATTCATGATATTGGGGATCATAAAGCGGTAAAGTCACCTCATGGTGCGCCAGTTTCTCATCCATAATCACTAAAGCGACACCCAAGAGATTCGCCTGACAATACTGCACCGCTTGCTCCATAGCCAAGTGCGGGTTTTCAGGATTAAACGCTTGACTATAGTGTTGTAAAATATCTTGCCAAGCCTGATTGAAATGATGATGCCAATCCGCCAAAGGCGTTTGCTCCGGAGCCGAACGGCGAAACAAGCGTTTATCGGTATCAATAGGAATTCCCAAATCATGAAGCTTACCAAACGCCAATAAGGGTTCATGTCGATATTCCCCATCTTGCCAGCGAGAAGTGCGAAACAAGAAATAAAAGAGATAATCG
>Ga0136651_10000358_pt1 | contig 24691 bp, 26 predicted proteins | sample Mar14236cmmetaG_FD_94867 | JGI IMG/M metagenome (GOLD analysis project Ga0136651, IMG submission 94867) | Marine hydrothermal vent microbial communities from Guaymas Basin, Gulf of California to study Microbial Dark Matter (Phase II) - Marker... ... | reverse complement strand
TGTATAAAGTTAAGGTTACATCACTTGAAATTTCTGAAACAGTATCCGGTAAACTTGTAAATTTCAACAGGCTGATAGCTTGTGTATTCCTATAATTTCCAATTAGTAATTTTGGATTATTATTGAAATTCCGACAACTGTCTTCATAACTATAAAAATTTCCAAATAAACTCGTATCGGAAATAACTATTTCTTTTGGTTGGAATTCATTTCCGGGATAACCTGTTGGATTGTCCTTTTTTGTGCATCCAAAAGCGATGATCAGCAAAAAGATTATTGGGCTTAAATGTTTTATATATTTCATCTTAATTATATCTCCTTTTTTATTATATATTAAATCAGTAGTTATAGTAGGTCGTGTGGATTTGTGAATTATGAAGATTTTTTGATTTTATTTCTTTTATTTTCAGCAAATTATCATCGCTATTTTTTTGTGGATAAATGGTAAATAACTTTTTTTTAATTTGCATTTTATACACAGATTTTTTTTTAAAAAACGGAAAAATTGATTTATGAACTTTTATTGACATCTTTCTCTGTGGAGATGTGGATAATTATTTTTTTATTTCTTTGATAAGCATTTCAATGCGGATCCTGAGGTCTTTATCATTTTTAAATTGTTCTTCGATCGTTCTTTTTGCATGAAGAACTGTCGTATGGTCTTTTCGCTTATAATATTGAGCAATTTCCTTGAGAGATAATTGAGGGATCAGGAGGTTGGAGAGATACATTGCTATCTGTCGAGGAAAAGATATATTTTTTTTTCTCGTTTTATCAAAAATTTCCGATTGTGTTATATTATAATAATCACAAACTTTCTGCATGATCGTTTCCAGGTTCACATCTTTGATTTTGTCAGAAATCAAGTCTATCAGTATTTCATTGGCAATTTCATCAGTAATGTTTTCCGTATCAATATTATTGTAGGAAGCATACGCTAAAATTCTGATGAGTGAACCTTCTAATGCGCGAACATTACTGAAGATATGTTCTGCTATAAATTTGATAACATCGGGATTTAAATTGATATTTTCAAATTCTGCCTTTTTTTTCAAGATGGCAACCCTGGTCTCAAAATCGGGACTTTTCAGATCTGCAAGAAGACCCCACTCGAATCTTGTAACTAATCTTTTTTCCAGATCGGGTATATCTTTTGGAGGTCTATCGCTGGTCAAAACTATCTGTTTTTTCTTTTCATAAAGAGCATTAAAAGTGTGAAAAAATTCCTCCTGTGTTCCTTCTTTTTTAGAAAGGAAATGAACATCGTCGATCAGAAGCAGGTCAAAATTACGGAATTTATTTCTGAATCCGGACATAGTGTTGTTCCTGATCGCTTCGATCATTTCGTTAGTAAATTCTTCGGTAGTAATATAAAAAATATTCTTATTTTCCAGTTCATCTATCACAAAATTTCCAACAGCCTGCATTAGATGAGTTTTTCCCATTCCGGATTCACCATAAATAAAGAGCGGATTATAAGTGTTTCCCGGAGATTCTGCAACTGCCAGTGAAGCAGAATGAGCAAACATGTTGTTTTTTCCGATCACAAATTCATTGAAATTATAATTTGGATTCAATTTTGTCTGATAGTCTCTGATTAAAGGTGAAGGACTTATATTTTCAAATCGACCTGTCTGCTTCTTATTTTGCAGACTGGTAAAATTTATCAGGTATTTTTTGTTGAATAAATTTAATGTGATTTCTGTGATCAGGTCGCTGTAATTTTTATTTAAATAATCTGCGATAAATTGAGTTGGAACTTTTACAGTAAGAAAATTATCAGCAAAATCAATGAGTTTTGTTTCATTGAACCAGGTATTGAATCCCTGCTCGCTGATATTTTCTCTGAGAGTGTTTAGGATTCCATTCCAGAATCCATCAAAATCTTCCATCCCAACTCCATTGATTTATTAGATTTAAGCCTAAATTCTAAATCTATTCACAAGTTATCCACAAATTCTACATAAGTCTATATCTTTTTATTTTGCTATCAATTAAAAAAAAATATTTTTTGCACAAACAGGACTTATCCACAAAAAATCACTTAATTGTGAATAATTGCTTTTTTCAGCTGAAAGCAATGTCAAATTGAAAAGGAAATCATATTTGTCAAGACTGGAAATTTAAGTTTTATGTTTTAAAGAAAGCTACGACAAATCACTAATTATTTGTTTTTTATGAGATTATAGAAATGACTTGAAAAGTAGCAGTGTTTATTTTTAAGGGATAATTCTTTAAATTCAATATAATTAAGATTTAATGAATATTTTTTTGTGAAGGTAAAAATTTACTAAATTTCAAAAATCTGACAAATTTAAAGAGTGACGAAAAAATTTGACAACAATCTGGTCTAAAAAGGTTTTGAACACTGATTTTTGAAAAGGATTGGTAGATTTAATGAGATTCGAAAAAGAATTGAAAATAATCAAAAAAGGAGTGGATGAATTGATTTCCGAAACGGAAATGATCTCCAAACTGGAAAGATCGGAAAAAAAGGGAAAACCTTTGCGGATAAAATATGGAATTGATCCGACTGGTTATGATGTCCATATCGGACATCTTGTGCCAATTCGGAAAATGAGAGAATTCCAGGATCTGGGACATCTCGGAGTAATCATTATCGGAGATTTCACAGCTCAAATCGGAGATCCGACCGGAAGAGATGAATCTCGACCTCCATTAACCGGAGAACAGGTCAGAAAAAATGCAGAAAAATATATGGATCAGTTGTATAAAGTTCTGGATAAAAATAAAACAGAAGTCCGCTGGCAATCAGAATGGTTTGGGAATATGGGAATGTCCGATGTCCTGAAATTGATGGGAAAATTCACACTCGCTCGGTTTTTGGCTCATGACACTTTCCGCAACAGATATGAGCAGGGACTCTCTCTGGGAATGCACGAAATGATGTATCCAATTTTACAGGCTTATGACTCCGTAGCAGTTAATGCCGATGTTGAATTGGGAGCAACAGAGCAGAAATTTAATATTCTGGCAGGACGAGATATGCAGAGATATTTCGGTCAGGAACAGCAGATTGCTCTTTTATCTCCAATTTTATTAGGGATTGACGGCAAAGAAAAAATGAGCAAAAGTCTGAATAATTACATTGCTGTTTTTGATTCTCCTAAAGATAAATACGGAAAAGTGATGTCCATTCCCGATGAGTCAATCATTAATTATTTCAATTATGCTACAAAAATTGCTCCTGAGGAAATTGAAGAGATAGAAAAACAATTGAAAAACAGCGAAATAAATCCAAAATTTATCAAGCAGAGACTGGCAAGGGAAGTTGTTTCTCTTTATCATGGAGAAAAAGCAGCAAAAGAAGCAGAAAAAGAATTTAATCAAATTTTTGCCAAAAAGGAAATTCCTGATGAAATGCCGGGATATGAATTACAAAATGAAAAGGAAAAGATCATCGATATTTTAGTAAAAACCAAAACTTGTGCTTCCGGTAGTGAAGCTCGCAGAATGATCAAACAAAATGCCGTCAGTATCGATGGGAAAAAAGTAACTGATATTTTTTATGAAATTTCTGATGATTGTATCATCAAAGTCGGGAAAAGAAGATTCCTGAAAGTAATAATCGAGTCGTAATGAAAGCGTCAGACAAGCCTATTGCTATCCGCAAGCGGATAGTTTTATTAAGAGGAAACCTGATCCGTAAAACAAGATGCCGATCTTGTCCATTTTAATCAAAATCCTATCTCCTTATTTTGCAGGAAACTAGAATGTGATTTCATAAGAGTCTGGCGAAGGACAATAACTCGAAAAAGTAGTCTTTCATATTTCAGTATTTTATTTCGACTCATTTCTTTGCTTACGAGTCGAATTAATGATTGCATGTTCCCAAACTGGGGTTTGGGAAAGAGGAGTAGAGAAGAAAAAATGGAATATATTTTTTTAATACCAATCATCCTGATGAGCATCATCATCCATGAAGTAAGTCATGGGTATGCTGCTTTTCTGTTGGGAGATGATACTGCTTATCGAGCCGGCAGATTGAATTTCAATCCCATAAACCATATCGACAGGTTCGGAACAATAATCTTACCGATATTGATGTTGATCGTAACCCGAGGAGGGCTTGCTTTCGGATATGCGAAACCAGTTCCCATAAATCCTTATAATTTCAGGGATTATAAAAAACATACAGCTCTAACAGCAGCAGCAGGACCTGCTTCAAACTTTATCATTGCTATCATTCTTTCATTATTATTAAGATTGATCATGAGCAATCACGATCCGTATGCTCCTTTAAGTCAAGCTTCAGCTTTTTTTATGAGGTTGATCTATACAACGATCATGATCAATCTGTTTCTGGGATTATTTAATCTAATTCCGTTCCCACCACTGGATGGATCAAAAGTTATCGGTGCTTTTTTGTCGGATGAAATGTATTTCAAATATACAGCACAGGAACGCAAAGGAATGATGATATTTATGATGATTATCCTGGTCTCTTATATTTTCAAATTGAATATTATCGGAGGTATTATTTTTCCACCGTTGCAGTTTATCATGAAGATTTTGACAGGAATATGATTTTTCATCCCGACCATTCTGATAAATTTTTCTTACTTTTCTTTTGAGTGAAATTCAACAATAGATAGAAGTTTCGTAAAATTATCTTTATCAGAAATATTAGAATAACATTGTTTTTTGTCATTTAGTAGAATTTTTAAATTTATGGAGAAAATATGACTTTAGAAAAAATAAAACAAATCATTAAAGAAAAGGGGATCAAAAGTATCGACCTGAAATATTCGGATTTAGTGGGAAATTGGTATCACATCTCTTTTCCTCCACGAAGATTGGAATATGTTCTCGAACACGGAATTTCCTTTGATGGTTCCAGCATTCCCGGTATGAGTTCAGTTGAATCTGGAGATATGGTGATTATTCCCGATCTCTCTACTGCTGTTGTAGATCCATTCACGGAATTTCCTACTTTAAGAATGTTGTGTTATATTTGTGATGCAGACACCAGGATCGGAGTGCAAAAAGATCCGAGAAGCGTTGCCAAGAGAGTTCAAAAATACATGGAACAAACCGGAATTGCGGATCAATCATTATGGATTCCCGAGTTTGAGTTTTATCTTTTCAATGAAGCGATCATCAATAACGGGAAATACAGTGCCGGTTATCAATTCACTTCAGAAGAGAACAAGAAAGATCTTCCCGGAGGGTACAAAGACATTCAGGGAACAGCAGTTGCCAACAGGAAAGGTTATCACATCGATGTTCCGTTTGATAAATATGCCCATATTCGGGAAGAAATGGTGGAATTGATCGAGAAAATTGACTGTCCCGTGCGTTATCATCATCACGAAGTTGGACTTTCAGGGCAGCAGGAAATTGAAACCGAGATGATCGAATTTGAGAAGATCACGGATAAGATGATGTATGTCAAAGATATTATCCATAACACGGCTCTAAAACACGAATTGACTGCTACTTTTATGCCGAAACCTCTTTATGACGAACCAGGAAACGGTATGCATTTTCATATTCAATTACGGAAAAATGGTAAAAATATCTTCTTCAAAAAAGGAAATTACGCTGACCTTTCCGAGGAAGCATTATATTTTATCGGAGGAATTCTCAAACACGGTCGCTCTTTAACTGCATTTACAAATCCCAGCACGAATTCATATAAAAGACTTCTGCCCGGGTATGAAGCTCCGGTACAATTATTTTTTGGTCTGGCAAATAGAAGTGCAGCCATTCGTATTCCAAAATACACAACCAGTGAAGATGCTAAAAGAATGGAATTCCGAACCGGAGATGGAACATGCAATTATTACCTGGCAATGAGTGCTCTTCTCATGGCTGGACTCGATGGTATCAAAAACAAGGTTATGCCAACCCCTGAAAACGGTTACGGACCATTTGATGATAATGTTTTCGATTGGACAAATAAACAGAAAGAAAAACTGCATTCTATCCCTGAATCTCTTGAAGAAGCATTGGAAGAACTAAAGAAGGATAATAATTATCTTTTGCAAGGTGATGTTTTCAACGAGGAACTGATCGAGAGCTGGATCAAAGAAAAGATGAAGGAAGTTGTAGCTGTAAAAAATCGTCCGCATCCGTTTGAAATGAATTTGTATTATAGCTTGTGAAATTTACTGCAGAAGACGGTAAGAAGACCGAGTTTAAGAAGCAATCTTTGTAATATTGGAAAAACGAGAATCATTAATTGAGGATAGACTACCATTCTTCCAAACTGTTTTTCATGATCGTTTCAAAAAGGTCTTTGTAAATTTCCATTTGAGCTTCTTCTTCAGTGGAAAATACGCTGGTTTCTTCAGAAGAAGAATAAGTTTCGCTCAAAACAAGAGCATCATTGTTCCAGATCACTTCATTCTTTTTTAAATCTGTAAAGATTATTTTGAACAGAATTTTTACTTCATATTCTTCTACTCCAGCAGCATCATAAGTAAAAATTTTATTGGAATAATCCATTATTTCTCCTTCCAACCGGCAATCTGGAGAAAGAGTAACGATCTTCAGCCTGCCGTCCTTCTCAAAATAATTGGTGAGTTCAATCTGTATTTCTTCTTCGAGATCATATTCGACTGTATTGTTTTGAAAAGTTTGAATAGAAAGGGTTTTAAGGTGAGGAAATCCGCTTGTATAAACAGAATAACTACAAGCACCTAAAACTGCTAAAATAACAAGGATATAAGATTTTTTCATAGCTTTAAACATTTTCGAGACATGATTGTGTCAAGAAAATTAATCTAATAACTTGACAAAAAAAAGCAATTATTTGAAAGAAGTGCCATAGCTTTTACAAAAATAGGAGAAAATATGGCGAAAAAATATTTAACCTTGAAACAAGCTGCAAATTTTCTAAGAGTTACTGACTCCGTTATCAAGGAGATGATCAGTTCAAAACTATTTGTGGTTGTAAAAAAAGGAAATAATTATCAAATAGATAAAACTGAAATCGAAGAATGGCTTGCTAATTTAAGTGACAAAGAAGATGAACAACTTGCCTTAAAAAGGTCTGTTTGCAGATTCACGGATTATTTCAAAACAAGGTATATCTATTTAGATTTTTATGCTGACAATAAATATGAAGCGATTGCGGAAATGGCAAAAAAAGCTAAAGATTTGAAAATAGTTAAGGATCATCGCTGGCTGTATCAGGTTGTTGTCGCTCGGGAAGAATTAGTTTCAACTGCTGTTGGAAAAGGTGTTGCTTTACTTCACCCGCGTCATCATCATCCTTCAAAAATAAAAAAACCAGCGATCATTTTCGGTAGATCAAAGGATGATATCGAGTTCGATGCTCCTGACAATAAACCGGTAAGTATTTTTTTCATGCTTTTATTACACGATGACATTCAGCACCTTTTTTCGATTTCTTATATTTCAAAATTCTTAATGATAGATGAGAATCTGGAAAAATTGAGAAACGCAAGAACACATGAAGAAATAATTAATGTACTTACTACAAAAGTATTAAATTGATTTCTAAATATTCAGCATCGGCAGTTTTTCTGAAATTTTTAAAATTATTTCATGAGGAATCTACAATCGCAGAAATGAATAGAGGTAGTTTTGTGTGTTTCACATGAAACATAATATAATTTTCAGGTAGTTTTTTCATTGGTTTCAAGCCGTCGTTAAAAGCTCTCACAACTCGAATCTTTAGTTTACAGACAAACTTTATTTGGAATAAAATACTTCAATCCACTTCAGTGTTTCAAGGTAATTATTGGAAGCATCCCATAAAATAAAACCATCAGCAGGACAACTTTCGATAGCTTTAATCTGAGCGTATATATATTCAGGTTTGTAATTGACTTCCCAATTATTTGCCTGGATATAGGGAATAACTTTGCACATTTTATTTGAATTTTTCCGGGTTAATTTCGTGCCCTTATACATTAGATAAAATGGTTCGTTATGAGCGTTTTCTCGATAAGCAAAATTATCAGCAAAATGAGATGAATAGATCATGGGATGAATTGCATCGAGATGTTTGGTCATTCTTTTAATGTCCTGACCTGTATTGGCAACATCTTTTTTGCTTTGCCAGGCAACAATGGCAAAAACATCCCCTGTTAATTTCACATCATATTTTAAACAGATTTTTTTTGCTCTGTAAATAATATCTTCGATAATATCCGATTTTTGCCTGAAAACATAAAGACTGTCTTTTAAGGCAGTTTCCTGATCTTCTTTTTGAAAATAAAAAAATGCTTCATTTATATTGCCCTGAGTCGGAAATCTGACATAATCCATCTGGATTTCATCGATATTCGTTTGTGCTACTTTTTCAATAAGCTCCAACAATTCCTTCTGAACTTCCGGATTGGAAGAATCGAGCCAGGAAGGTTTTCCTTTATTGCTTTCCTGCCAGACAGAATTATCTATTTTCTTCGGTCTCAAGGTAGGATCATTTTGAGCCAGAAATCGATCATGAAACATTACTATCCTAGCTACAGCTCGCATCTTATTATCGTGTAATTTAGCAACAGTTTTTTCCACATCGATGATTGGCAATACCCTTCGCTGACGCATCGTATCCTGATAAGATATTTTAAGAAAAATATTTCCATTCATATCTTTCAGGTCGAATACAACTGTGTTTATGCCTGTTTTTTTTGCTTGATCTAAAATCGGTTGGAGTTTTTTTGAAGCAATAGTATATGCGTTTAAATACATACCTTTAATAAATTCTGGATAAGATTTCCGATTGAAATTCTGTTTCGAAATTTCTTCTTTTTTTAATAAAGTTTTTTGAGTCTTTTCGTTTTCAGTCTTTTCAGTTTTTTGAGTGCAATTTGTAAATAAAAACAGAATGAAAAATAAGAAAAATAGTTTATATTTATTCATAATTGTTTTGAAACGATCGTTATAAGAAGTTTTAGTTCGAACAATATCCAAAATAAAAAAAGGGTGATTTGATCACCCTTATTTTTTTGTTAAACTTAACCTGACCAATGCTCGTTTTAATGATGCTTCTGCTCGTCTGAAATCTATTCCTTCGGTTGGATTTTTTAATCTTTTTTCCGCTCTTTCCTTTGAAGATTCAGCTCGTTTGGTTTTTATTTCAGTCGAACTTTCAATAGTTTCACAGACAATTTTTATGCTATTATTCTCTACTGTCACAAAACCATCATGGATTGCAAAATCAGTTATTTGTGTTCCTTTGTATAGATGAAGAATTCCAGGTCTGATTTTTGTGATAAAAGGAGTATGTTCGGAAGATACTCCAAAATCTCCATCAACTCCTGGAATGATGATATGATCATATTCACCGCTGATCTTTATTTTAGACGGCTGGATTACCTGAATATTTATTTTAGACATTTTTCATTAATTTTTTTGATCTTTCTTCTGCTGAATCGATGTTTCCAACATAAAGGAATGCCTGTTCCGGCCAATCATCGCAGTCACCATTTATAATGGCTTTAAATCCTTCAATCGTATCTTTTAAAGTAACATATACTCCCGGAGTATTTGTAAATTCTTCTGCGACAAAGCAAGGTTGAGAGAAAAATCTTTCTAATTTTCTGGCTCTGCTGACCGTTAATTTATCTTCTTCGGACAGTTCATCCATACCGAGAATTGCAATAATATCCTGCAGATCTTTATATTTCTGGATAATTCTTTGAGTTTCCCGGGCTACAAAATAATGTTCTTCTCCAATAATTTTAGGATCAAGAATACGACTGGTAGAATCAAGAGGATTAACAGCCGGATAAATTCCCAGCTCGACAATTCTTCTATCAAGCACTGTTGTTGCGTCAAGGTGGGAAAAAGTCGTAGCAGGTGCCGGATCAGTTAAATCATCAGCCGGAACATAGATCGCCTGCACAGATGTAATGGAACCATCTTTGGTGGAAGTGATCCTTTCCTGGAGTTCACCCATTTCAGTCGCCAGAGTTGGTTGATAGCCAACTGCTGAAGGCATTCTGCCCAAAAGAGCAGAAACTTCTGAACCAGCTTGTGTGAAACGGAAAATATTATCGATAAAAAGCAGAACATCTTTTTTGGAAACATCCCGGAAATACTCGGCAATTGTCAAACCTGAAAGTCCAACTCTTTGACGGGCTCCCGGAGGTTCGTTCATCTGACCGAAAACCATAGCAGTTTTTTCCAAAACTCCGGATGCTTTCATTTCCAACCAGAGATCGTTTCCTTCTCGAGTTCTCTCTCCAACTCCGGAAAAGACAGAAAAACCACCGTGTTCGATCGCAATATTCCTGATCAGTTCCTGGATCAGAACTGTTTTACCAACGCCTGCTCCACCAAAAAGACCAATTTTTCCACCTTTTGAATACGGCTCTATCAAATCAACGACTTTCAGACCTGTTTCCATGATCTCGTCTTCTGTGGAAAGATTTTCAAAAAAAGGAGCCTGACGATGGATCGGGTATCTCTCTTCAGCTTTCACCGGACCTTGTTCGTCGATCGGCTCTCCCACAACATTAAGAATTCTTCCTAATACTCCTTCGCCAACCGGAACAGAGATCGGCTCACCTGAATCTGAAACTTTATAATTCCTGACCAGACCATCAGTTGAGTCCATGGCAACTGTTCGCACTTTATTTTCACCAAGATGCATCTGGACTTCCAGAACCAGATCCGGGTGTCCTTCTCTTTTGATTTTCAGAGCATTATGAATAGCAGGCAGATGACCTTCAGGGAATTCTACATCAACTGTTGGTCCTATTATCTGGATAATTTTTCCTTCAACCATTATTTACCTCATATTTAATATTATTTCAAAGCTTCCGCTCCGGAAGCAATTTCAATTATTTCTTTAGTTATCGCTGCCTGTCGAGCACGATTATAAAATAAAGTCAGGCTACCTATCAATTCGGTTGCATTTTCAGTTGCGGAATCCATAGCAGTCATTCTGGCGCCTTGTTCAGCAGCAGAAGATTCCAGCATGATTCTCCAGATCTCAACATTGATGTATTTTCTGCTTAATTCCTCAATGATCGTTTTTTCATCAGGTTCATAAATAAAATCGAGAGATGATATTTCTTCCGATTCCACTGGAATGACAGGCAACAGTTGCTTGACTACAATATCCTGTTGTATTGCAGATTTAAACTCATTATAAAGAACTTCGATTTTTGTATAATTTTCTCTTAAAAAAAGTTCGAGTAAAAACGAAGCAACTTCTCTGGAAACACTGAAATCCATCTCATTGAAAAGGCCAATATATTTTTCTTTAATTTTATTAGTTATGTGTTTTTTTAGAAAATCATAACCTTTTTTGCCGATACAAATTACTTCTGTTTCGGGATTTTTGTTCAAGTAGTGAATGGCTTTCCTGATAATATTGGAATTAAATGCCCCGCATAATCCTCTATCGGAAGTAACAACAAGGAAAGCTTTTTTCCCCTTATCCGGAATATCGACAAGCAAAGGATGCTGGTTTTTTGTGTTTTTCCGCTTTAAAGTCTGGAGCATAACATTGATATGATCAGCATACGGTCGCGCTTGTTCAATGTTGTTCTGAGCTTTTCTCAATTTGGAAGCAGCTACCATTTTCATGGCATTGGTAATCTGCTTGGTACTTTTAACGCTTTCAATTCTGGTCTTAATGTCTCTAATGTTCGGCATTTTTTATTATCCACTAATTACACAAATCATTTCTTTTATAAAACATCCACGAATTTCACAAATTCATGGTTTTTTGCTCTAACACCATTCTAACAAAATTTATCAACATTCCAATTCCTTCTATTTTTTTGATTTATTTCAAACAATGATCATCCAATAATTACACAAATTATTTTATTCCCAATCGTGGATTGGGAACAATGATTATTTTTTTGTTTTAATTCGAGTAATTCGTGAAATTCGTGGACAGTTCATCAAAATTTCTCGATAACTTTCTGACAGATTTTTTTCATTTTTTCTGTAACTTCATCTGTGATCGAACCTTTTATAAGTTCTTCCATGAAGTCTTTATATTCGGAATCGAGGATTGAGAAAAGTTCTTCTTCAACTTTTTTGATCTCATTGATCTCGATTTTATCAAGCATACCCTGGTTTGCCATAAATATGATAAAAACTTGTTTAGCCACAGGAAGCGGAACATATTGATCCTGTTTTAAAATTTCGACAAGTCGAATACCTCGCCTCAGTTGAGCTTGAGTAGCTTTATCAAGGTCCGAACCGAATTTAGCAAATGCTTCTAATTCTGTATACTGAGCCAGATCTAGACGAAGCTGCCCGGTTACACCTTTCATCACTTTGATCTGTGCGTTTCCTCCCACCCGGGAAACAGACAGTCCGGCATTGATCGCGGGACGAACTCCGGAATAGAAAAGACGACTGCTCAAATATATCTGACCATCGGTAATGGAAATCACATTCGTTGGAATATACGCAGTTATATCATCAGCTTGTGTTTCGATGATAGGAAGAGCAGTGAGAGAACCTCCACCCAGTTCATCACTTAATTTAGAAGCTCTTTCCAGAAGTCTTGAATGAAGATAAAATACATCACCTGGATATGCTTCTCGTCCGGGAGGTCGTCTTAAAAGCAGGGAAATCTGTCGATACGAAACAGCATGTTTGGAGAGATCATCATAAATTATCAAAGCATGTTTTCCATTATCGCGGAAAAATTCACCCATTGTAACTCCGGAATAAGGAGATAGATATTGCAAAGAAGCAGATTCGGAAGCTGAAGCGGAAACGATGATCGTATAATCCATCGCTCCGTGTAATTCCAGTGTTTTTACGATTTTTGCAACTGAAGATTTTTTCTGACCGATAGCAACATAAATACAGATTACATCAGTACCTTTCTGGTTTATAATTGTGTCGATCCCAATCGCAGTTTTTCCTGTTTGCCTGTCACCAATGATAAGTTCTCGTTGTCCTCTTCCGATCGGGATCATAGAATCTATAGATTTCAAACCGGTTTGCAGAGGTTCTTTCACAGGTTGTCGCTGGATAATTCCGAGTGCTTTTCTTTCCACAGGCATAGATTTTTCGGATTTGATCGCACCTTTACCATCAATCGGTTCACCGAGAGCATTGACAACACGGCCAAGCATTGCTTCTCCCACCGGAACCTGCAGGATCTGCTTTGTTCTTTTAGCAATATCACCCTCTTTGATTTTCCTGGTTTCTCCAAAGAGAATGCAACCGACATTATCTTCTTCCAGATTCAAAGCCATACCCACAACATCTCCGGGAAATAATATCATTTCACCAGCCATAACATTGTTCAAACCGTAAACACGAGCAATTCCATCTCCAACTTGAACGACTTTTCCGGTTTCTTCAATATCGATCTCAAACTTGAAATCGTTGATCTTTGCTTTTAATATCGAACTTATTTCATCTGGTTGTATTTTCATTCCGACCTCGTTATTTTAATTTTATTGATTTATGCAAAAATGATTGTTTTTGTCATTATGAGGAATTCTTCGTGCTTTTCTTTCGAAGGGACTCCAACGATATACGAGATTCTTCGGGAGATTATCTCCGGATGAAACCTCATAATGACATTTTTTTTCATTTTTTTACTCTCTTAAATTTTCCCTTAAAAAGGGATAATTATTTATCTCCTGCGGAGATGCTGAACTTCTTGAAATTCAAGGAGACAATTCGGATTTATTATTTCACTTCAGATACAATATTCTTAAATTTGATCAAATTATTTCTGATCGAACCATCTATGACAAGAGATTCGGTTGATGCAATAAAACCTCCGATAATATCCGGATCGATGGTAATATCGAGGATTAAATCTTTTTTGATAATATCTGCAATTATTGATTTCATTTTTTTCAGGACCTCATCGGGATGTTTGTGAGCAATTTTCAAATGCACTTTTTCTTGTTTCTTTTTCTCTAAAATTATAGATTCAAGTTCTGTTAAAATTTCCCGGATAATGATGAATTTGTGTTTTTGGACCAGAAGTTGAAAAAGGTTATTCCAGATTTTCTGATTATTGCTTATTCTGCTGATTTCTTTAATAATTTCGATTCTTCTCTTTGGAGGGTAAAGTAACGAATCTGCAGTTTTAATGACTTCCGGATTATCTGAAAAAAACTTATTCAATAAAGATATATCATTTAAGAAAGAAGTTGAATCTTCTGAAATGTTCTCCATGACAGCTTTCGCATATCTTTTGGCGATCAGTTTGTTCTTCACTTATTTCCCCGTTCGGAAATCATTTTTTTGATCATATCCTGATCATTGTTTTCATCCATTTTTTTGGATAGGAATTTCGCCGATAGCTCGGAAACCATCTCAGCTAATTCCGTCTTTATTTCTCCGATCGCTTTAATCTTTTCATGCTCGATCATTTCCTCCGTTTCCTGCATGATCTTCTTCTCGTGATCTTTGGCATCACCGATGATTTCATTTGCTTGAAGTTCTGCATCACTACGAGCTTTTTTTTTCATTTTCCGGATTTCTTCAGCAGAAAGTTTTAATTCGTTTTCTTTTTTCTGAACAAGTTGATTTGCCTTTTTTTTAAATTCATCAGCTTCGTTAAGGTCTGCAGCAATCTGTGCTTTTCTTTCTGCCAGGAATTTCTTCGCTGGTTTATAAAGCAGTCCATTTAAAATTATCAAAAGAATAATAAAATTCAGGATCACAATGATGATCGAATAATCTATATTAATCATAAAATCTCCACTTTTTCAGCCGAGGATTCCGTAAAACGAACATCCCTGTTTGTTATTCTTCACAAGCAGGACAGTGTACGGCTTGAGATACTTTTCCCGTGTGCTGATATTTATTCAAGTTTTGCTGAATTTCTGAATTTCCAATATTCCCTATCAGGCTTTTCTAAAAATTCGATTTCTCAACTTGGGCAAGTTGATTTACGATTTTCATTCAATCCTGAAATCGGGAAAGATAAAGATTAATGATAGGAGCTTAAAATAAAATCCCCAAATCATTAAATCAACAAGTGCATTTAGGTCGAGAAAATCAATAAAAGAGCAATAACCAGCGAGTAAATACCTGTCGATTCGGAAACAGCCTGACCAACCAGCATGGTTCTGGTGATCAAACTGGCATTTTCCGGTGAACGAGCAATACCTTCACAGGCTTTTCCAGCCACGAATCCTTCGCCAACTCCGGGGCCTAATGCTCCCATTCCCATACACATACCGGCTCCCAGAAGAGCTGCTGCTTTGGCGATTCCTTGAGCAATTGTTAAATCCATTTTTCCTCCGTATATTCTTATACTTTTTTATCTATTTATCAACCTTCCGAATGATTGGAAACCTTCGGAATGGTTATTTTTCGAGACTGTCTATTTCGACTCGTCTTCATTATGAGTCGAATAAATTTACACTTTTATTTCCGACCATTGCGAAGGTCTCGTAATCTTGATTGAGATTTTGGAAGAATTTCAAGATTATCCTCAATCGTTCGTAAGGTATAATATTAAACTGCAAATATTAATAAAAAGGCAACGACCAATGAATAGATCGCTGTCGATTCCGAAACTGCTGCTCCCAAAAACATTGTTCTCATCACATTCGGTCGTTCAGCGGGAAATCTTCCCAACATATCATTTGCTCTACCGGCAACATAACCAATTCCCGCACCGGGACCAATTGTTCCCAATCCGATTGCAGAACCAGCTCCTAAAAAGGCGATAGTTTTAACCATAATTCTACCGATCGAAATACCTTCCGGTTGGTTTGGAGATGAATATAATAATAGTAGAGAAACAACGAGAGCAAAGATCGCTGATGTCTGGGAAAGCGCCTGTCCGATCAGCATATTTCCCATTATGGCATTTCCGTGTTTCGGCATTCTACCGATCGATTTACAGGCTTGTCCTCCGGAATATCCTGCTCCCAGAGATGGTCCGACCGATCCGATTCCCATCGCAATTCCGGCTGCTAAAAGAGCAGCAGCTTTATACCAGCCACCTTTGGCTACATCAAATCCGCCATAAATAAGTAACATCGAGACGACTAAGGCAAAAATCCCGGCAGTTTGAGCGGCAGCCTGACCGATGAGCATAGTGCGGAAGATATCTTCATTTGCCTTTGGTTGTTTCATGATCGCCAGAGAACCTTCTCCTGCGATTATTCCGGAACCGATCCCGGTTGTAATAGCACCGATACCAACACAAATTCCTGCTCCGAGATAAGCTGCGATTTGTATATATTCTACGGGAAAGTTCATTTCTACTCCGAAATCTCAACCCCGATATAAGTCAGGGCGAGCATCGTGAAAACAAAAGCCTGGATACTTCCTACAAACATTCCGAAAAAGAGATTTAATCCAATTGGTAAAAGGACAAATTTTACGAGCGATGAAACAACGAGAATAATGATCGCTCCTCCTAAAATATTTCCAAATAAACGGAATGAGATAGAAACGACTTTAGACATCTCACCCACAAGATCTAATAAAAATAAAGGATTTTTTACAGGATTAACATAATTACTCAGATGTCCCCAAAGCCCTTTAACTTTGATGGCAGTAGCGTGAACAACGATAACAGCGATAAATCCTAATCCGAGCGGAACATTCAAATTACGGGTTGGTTCCATAAATCCCGGAATGGGGATCATTCCAATAATATTACAGATCCAGATAAAGAGGAATAAACTAACGATGTAGGGAGTGTAATGCACCCGTCCTTTACCGAGAGTGTCTTGAACGAAATCTTCAAAAAGTCCGTAGATAAGTTCGAAAATTATTTGTGGTTGAGAAGGTTTTTTGTAGAGTCTTTTCCTGATCAGAAAAGCCAATCCGAGAAGCAGAATATCGACAATTAACAGCATTCGGATGAGATTAAAAGCACCGATCGCACTGTTTTCTCCAAAGATATTTTTAACGATGTTATATATTTTTTTACTGCCATAAATTTCCGGGGTTTCACCGGTCTGTCTGTAATATTCGTCGATCTGGAATTCTTCCGTAATCTTTTCCTGCAGGTCAAAATGGCTTTTAACATTTCTGAATACGAATTTTCCATCATCAAATCCTATCTGTAATTTCTTGGAAAAACTTCCGGAAATTACAACAAGAGCAATTTCAATAATGAAAAAAATCAAAAAAATCTTTTTTAGAGAACCTTTCTTTTTTGCCATTTCAACCTCTGAAATATCTGTTTTTCCGAATTCTCTCGAATATCTCGTTTACAAAAATCGCCATTTGTGAAGCCAGCAATCCCAATCCGAAAATAATGATATCCGGCTTGATCAGATAAATGATCAATAACGAAAAAATAATTAAAAACGAATATCGTAATAACGAACCCTTAATGGATTTCAGTTTTGCCTTGGAAGCATATAAATCTATGCTTTTCTTCACATTTTGTGCCAACCACAGAAAATTGACAATACTTGCGAAAGAACCTGCAATCCAGCCTATAGACTGCTTGAAAAACAACGGCAAACTCAAAATTGCTAAGATGTTTGTCAAGAAAATTATAATTAGAATTCGTCTTATATATTCTTTGTTTTTCATATTATGAAATATTTCAATCGGTTATTTTCCTATAAATCTTTTGATCAATTTGTAAGAAGCATAAAATCCGGAAAAAACTCCGAGTAAAGTTCCGATCCCTGTTAAAATTCCATTGGTTTGGAGTTTTTTATCAAGGTAAAGAAAAAGAAAGAAAAATATGAGCAGGGAAATTATAAATGTTAATCCAACCTGGGTTATTAAACTGATGTATGTCAGCAGTTCGTTGTTAATCAGTTTTTTGTTCTTTTTGAAGATCATCGGTTTTTATCGTTTCCATTACCTGGTTTTCATTTTGCATGGAACAATTTCCATTGAAAATCGCACCTGTATTGATCCTTAAAATTCTGGCTATTATATCTCCATTCAAATTAGCAGATTTATCCAGTTCCAGTGATTCTTCAGCAACAATATTTCCTTTAACTTTTCCTGAAACCAGACATTCTTTTGCTTTAATATCCGACTTTGCTATTCCAGATGAACCGATAGTCACAAAGCCGTCTGATTCAATTTTTCCTTCGACTTCTCCATCGACACGAACTCCCCCTTTGACGAAAAGAGAACCTGTAACCTTGCTGTCTTTTCCAATTATCGTGGAAAGTTCGACTTCTCTGTTTTTTGCCATAATATCTCCTATATTATAACTTTGTGAAAATCCTAATGAAGAAATTCCTGAGGATAGCTTCCACAAAGATTGATTCTACTTGTCATTATGAGTTTTCAAAAAAGATATACTCTCGAAGGATCTTCGACGCCAGAATAATTACCCTCAAACAGATATCTGAGATTCCTCGGTAGAAAAACAAGAAGAAAACCCGGAATGACAAAAACACCCAACATTACTAATTCTTCATTGCGGAAGATTTTTTAACACGGTAGCCGGATCAATATTCTCACCATTTACCATAATTTCAAAATGGAGATGAGGAGCAGAACTATTTCCACTCGAACCGACAAGTCCAATCGTCTGACCTTTTTCAACGCAAATTTCCGGATCCACCAATGTTTTTGCCAGATGAGCATAAAAAGAGGAGTACTCATTAAGATGATCGATAATAATGATTTTTCCGAAATATTTATCCTCGTAAACGGATAAAATTTCTCCAGCAGCCGAAGAAACAACTTCTGTTCCCATTGCAGCAGCAAAATCGAGTGCTGAGTGTTTTTCCGAATATTTCTGACTGATCGCATATTCACCTTTTATCGGGATCAGGTCAGGAGTAAATCGGATTTTCTTTTCATATTGAATTAACTCTTCCTGTAATTCTTCTTTCGAGATCTTCAGTATTTTTTCCTCATTCTTTTTTTTCTGTTCATTTAAATAATCATTGAGAACTTTTTTCATCTTATCTGTTTTGGAGAGAGGTTCATATTCATCTTTCCGAAGACTTTGAATTTGTTTTCCAAGTTCTTTCAGATAAATATCTGTTGATTCCAATTCCTGCTTAAAATGAAGGTTTTCCAATTTTAATTTTCTGTTTTCTTTAAAGGAAAAAATAATGATCAGCAATAAAAATAGGATGAGAAAGATAATTAAATATTTTTTCATTTTTTTTCAAATCCGCTTAAAAGTTGATCAAATTCTTCTTTTGAAGAATAAAAAAAAGTGATCTTTCCTTTGTTGTTCTTACCGGAAATTCGGACTTTCACTTTAAAGATATTATTCAGTCGTTCTTCAAGATGATAGATTTTGGAATTTTCCGTTATTTCTTCATTGATTTTTTGAACAGAGCCCGTTTCCCTAATCCTTTTTGCATCGCTTTCTGCTTTCCGAACGGAAAGGCTGTTTTCAACAATATAATTTGCGAATTCCTCTTGCAATTTCTCATCAATCTGCAAAATCGCGCGAGCATGACCGGAAGAAAGTTTTCCGTCAAGAACCATCTGTTTTATGTTTTCATTCAATTTCAATAACCGGATGGAATTGGAGATCGTTGTTCTTTCTTTGCCTATAATTTCAGAAATTTGGGAGTGCGTTAATCCGAAATCTTCGCTTAATTGGTGAAAGGCAATTGCTTCCTCGATCGCATTCAAGTCTTCACGCTGAATATTTTCAATAATTGCGAATTGCAGTTGTTCTCTCGGAGACACACTTCTGATGATCACTGGAATTTCGTCAAAACCTGCAATTCTGGCTGCTTCCAATCTTCTTTCGCCTGCGATCAATTCATATTCTGATCTATCTTTTTTGGTGACGATTATAGGTTGGATCAAACCGTTTTCCTGTAGCGATTTTGCCAATTCCCGGAGCTTATCTTCTTTGAAGACTTTTCTCGGCTGGAAACGATTCGGCTTGATAAAGGCGACTTTGACTGTCGTTATACCTGTCGTTTTATCAATCGCTTCCGGACCGGAATCGATCAAAGCATCTAAGCCTCTTCCTAATTTTGACATCTTGACATTACTTCCTTTGCAAAATTCAGGTAATTTTGCGAACCTGATGATTTTATATCATAATGAAAAATCGATTTACCGAAGCTGGGAGCTTCACTCAACTTAACATTTCTATGAATGATCGTGGAAAAAGTCTGATCCTGGAAATACCTGCGGACTTCTTTAGCGACCTGGTGCGAAAGATTCAATCTGCGATCGAACATGGTCAGCAGAATTCCGAGAATGTTCAAATCCGGATTCAGATTTTTTTTGATCAATCTGATCGTTGTCAGCAATTGGCTCACACCTTCGAGAGCATAATATTCGCATTGAATAGGAACGATCACATCCGAACAAACAGTTAAAGCATTAACTGTCAATAAACCAAGAGATGGCGGACAATCGATGATGATATATTCATATTTTCCATTTATTTCCGTAAGTGCGTGTTTGAGTTTATGCTCGCGTGAATATTCCTTTACCAGCTCGATTTCCGCTCCGCTTAAATTCGTATTTGAAGGAGCAATATCGAGTTTTGCCAGTAAGGGAGATTTTTTAATTATTGCATCGATGGAAACACTTCCAACCAGAGCTTCATAAATATTTGGATTTTCTTTGTCAATTCCAATTCCGCTCGAAGTATTTCCCTGCGGATCAAAATCTATCAGTAAGGTGTTTTTTTCATAAATTGCCAAAGCCGACGATAGATTTATCGCGGTTGTAGTTTTACCAACACCTCCTTTCTGATTTACGATCGTTATTATTTTTTTCATGTTTATTTTAATGTATCGGAATTTCAAAATTAGCCACAGAGTCACAGAGATCACAGAGATTTTTTATTTTGCATTTCAATTTTCTGAATTCCCGTTTCCTTTTCCTGTTTCCAATTGTATTTTTTAATCAATTTATAAAGTTATGTTCTTGCTTAAAGCACCAGGAGACAATCTTTATAATAAATTTTTTAAATATAAAGTTACTCCTTTTCAATTTCAATTATCTTTCTTACTCCGATTTCCTTTTGCGAAACATCATAAATTTTATATTTTTCAAACAATTTGAGATCATCCAGGATTTTGCTTTTATAGAGAATGATCTTCCCATTTTTATGCAGAATCTCAAACATCTTTTTTCTGTATTTCGGAAGGATCTTTACCGAACGGCAAACAATAAAATCAAAAAATCCACCCCTTTCTTTATCCAAATCTTCAAGCCGTGAAACAATCGTGAAACACCTTTTCAAGTCAAGTTTTTTGATTATGTTTTTCAAAGAATTTATTTTCTTTTGTTTCGAGTCTAATAAATACATCTCTGACTTGGGAAATAAAATTTTTAGGGGAATTCCCGGCAATCCTCCGCCGGTTCCGAGATCAAGTATTTTTTTATCAGAAAAATCAAAAAAATCTATTGGTAAAAGAGAGTCGAGAAAATGAACCGTCCAATAATCTTCAATCCCAGTTTTCCGGGAAATGAGATTTATTTTTGCATTTTCCAAAACAAGTAACTTCCAATAGTTCTCGAATGACAGCAGCATTTCTTCCCATTTTTCAGGATATTTTTCTACCAAAAATTTCTTAAAAATCTCTCTTTTCATATCCTGCAGGTTTTGAATATATCGTTGAGTGTCAAGCCAAAGTTATGAAAAGCAGGCATACCCCCAAAATTATCTAAAAAATTGGTAATCATCAATAAAGATTTATAATTTGATTAGAAGCCCACAAATTTATTTGTGGGAAAAATTAAACAAATCCTTTTAAATGAACCATTTTAATGGTTTTCACTTTATTTGAAAACGGTTGAAACCGTTAGTTTTTTTCCCGAATCATATTCCCACAAATAAATTTGTGGTTTTCTTTAAACAGTAATTTTCAAGGCAATTAATCTTCTTATATTCTTTCGATTCATAAAGTTAGAATTCTTATTTCTACAAATTTTGGGGGTATGTTTGAAAGTTATGAAAAGTAAGAATGCTGACGAGTTGAACAAAATTCGACATGTATCGGTTTTTAAAATGTTGGAATAACTAAATCGTAAGGTTATTCCTGTTGTTTGTTTTGTTCGTTGCTAATTTTCCTTGTTTTCTAAATAAAATTTGACAATAACTCACTCATATTTATTTTCAACTTTTGGATGGAATTTGAAGATGAGAAGCGTTGAGATTTATGTTTCCGGTCGGGTGCAAGGTGTTGGCTATCGATATTTTGTAGTCAGTAAAGCAAATATGTATAAGATAAAAGGCTACACGAAAAACATGTATGATGGTAGAGTAAAAATCATTGCTTGCGGAGATAAATTGAATCTTGATCTATTCATCCAAGAATTGCGGAAAGGACCAACTTTTGCCCGAGTAAAAAATCTCGAAATATCTGATCTGACCGCTTCAACTCATTATGATAACTTCAGAGTGGAATTCTGAAAATAATGTTTTTAACACGCGCCAAAAAGCAAAAAAATAATCATCCAAAAAGGATAAACTCTTTTTTGCTCAAACTTCCTTTTCTCTGCCTGATTTTCTTTTCCTATGTCGAGATATTTTCTCTATCCAGTAATCCGAAATATTTTACACCTTCAAAAAAATACCACTATGTGAGAAAAGGTGAAACTCTAAAAGAGATTAGCGAAAAATATTCTATCTCTATCGAGAATTTAAAGTTATTCAATAATTTGAGTTCTGATAAAGTTTTTATCGGACAGAAGATCTACTTGATTCCCAAACCTCAAAAAAAAAGCGAATTTGTTACAATTCGACCAATTCCTAAATGTAAATACCATGTCGTGAAACCTCGAGAATCGATCTATCGAATTTCCAAAATGTATGATCTCGGAATTCTCGATATTGTGGAATTTAATGACTTGAGCACACTTTCTTTGAGTGCAGGACAGAAAATATGGTTAGAAGCTGCCCATACAGAAGTCCCTTCAAAAAAAATTGAAGAAACAAATGAACAGGAAAGAATTTTGCAGGAATCGGATTTATCTGAAGAAAAAAAGATTCCTGAAAAACCTGTTTCTAAAAAAGAACTATTTTTGCCTGTTAAAGGTCAGGTAACTTCCGAATTCGGGATGCGAAATGGAAGACGGCATAAAGGAATCGATATTGCGGCTCCAATCGGTGAGCCGATTTTTGCTGCTTTGGATGGAAAAGTTGCTTTTGCCGGAACTCAAAAGGGTTATGGCAATGTCGTTATTTTAGAACATGATGATTTTGTGATGACGGTTTATGCTCATAATGAAACGAATCTGGTAAGATTGGGTGAAGAAGTAAAAAAAGGTCAGCCAATTGCTACTCTTGGAAATACGGGAACTACAACGGGTTCACATCTTCATTTTGAATATCGCAACAAAGGGAAAGCCATAAATCCGAGAGAAGTGCTTCCTGACTTTTAATATATGGAGTTAATAATGAATAAAATTTCCGGCACATTCCTTATCGGAGAAGTATCCAAAAAATTAGGTATCCACGATCAAACTATCAGAATGTACGAAAGAAAACATTTGATAAAACCGCAAAGAACTGAAAATAAAACACGAATTTTTTCTAAAAAGGACATTCTAAAAATAAATATTATTATCACTTTGACCCAGGAAATCGGTTTAAATCTGTCCGGGGTGAAAATTGTTTTCTCTCTCTCAAAAAAACTGAAAATGTCTGATGATGAACTTCTCGACTTTATTTATGACCATAAAAATGAATTTCAAATTTGAAATAATTGACTTAAAATCATAATTTTCAGAAATAGGAACAGACTTGAAAAAAAGAGTTCTAAATCATTCAAGGAATCATTAATGGCAGAAAATGTTTTTGAAGATAAAGCCTTGCAAAGTTATTTGAACCAGATTTCCAAGATCAAGACTTTGTCCAGGGAAGAGGAAAATAAGATAGCACAACGAGCAAAAAAAGGGGATAAAGAAGCAATCAACAAACTGGTGCAGTCCAATTTGAAATTTGTGGTCAAAATTGCAGCTCGTTATCAAAACCGTGGATTAACATTAGCAGAATTAATCAGCGAAGGAAATATGGGATTGATCAAAGCAATCGAAAAATTTGAGCCTGAAAAAGACAACAAACTTATTTCTTATGCTGTTTGGTGGATAAAACAGAGAATCCTTTTTGCTCTCGCTGAAAAGACAAATGTGATCCGAATGCCGTTGGGAAAAGCAAACATTGCCAATAAAATAAAAATAGCTAAAGAGAAAGTTTTCAGTGAAACCGGAGAGAAAGCAACGATCGAAGAAATTTCTGAAATGACAGACCTCGATAAGAAAGCTATAAATAAAATCAGCAAACAAGCAGTTAATACTGTTTCTTTAGAAGAACCGAGCTATACCAGTAAACACGACGCTGTAACCGTAACAGAATTTCTTGAAGATATGGACACTCTTGATCCTAAAACCCTTTATTATCGGGATAAAGTAAAAGAAAGAATCAATAATTCTATCAGGAAATTACCTTCCCGTGATGCTTTGATCGTCAAAGAATATTTTGGTCTCGACAGCGGTAAAGGGAAAAATTTTGCCCAGATCGGGGAAGAACTCGGATTATCCCGTGAAAGAGTTCGACAGATCCAGAAAAAAGCTCTGCAAAAAATCATGCAGGAAGCATATAAAGAAGCAGAAAAGGATATAGATTATTTGATCTGAACAAAATTTTATTTTTTCAAGTTAACTGTCTAAAATAAATACAGTCATATCCCCAAAATTTTCTATGAAATTTGTAATCATCAATACAGATTTAATATTTGATAAGAAACCCACAAATTTATTTGTGGGAAAGATTCAAATAAATTCTTTTAAATGAACCATTTCAATGGTTTTATTTTATTTGAAAAACGGTTGAAACCGTTGCTTTCTCTTCCCGAATCATATTCCCACAAAT
>Ga0136651_10000354_pt1 | contig 24728 bp, 35 predicted proteins | sample Mar14236cmmetaG_FD_94867 | JGI IMG/M metagenome (GOLD analysis project Ga0136651, IMG submission 94867) | Marine hydrothermal vent microbial communities from Guaymas Basin, Gulf of California to study Microbial Dark Matter (Phase II) - Marker... ... | reverse complement strand
AAAAACCTGGAACATTTATGTGCGATGATCCGAGAGGACTTTGAAAACAATGTTGACAATATAATTATCAATAGATATGCAGCGTTATATAATGAAGAACCGCATGCTAATATGATCAGACGGTTAATATCCCTGACGATGTGGTTAGAGGGAATGTTCCGGTTAGCGGCGTAAATGACTAAATATTCACGAGATGAGAAAAGGCTGAAACTCGAAACGAAAGAGGAAAAACAATGGATATTTTTGGAAGAATTAATGAAAGCGGCAATGTAATGGTTCTGCACGCTGAAGACGGCGAACCCGTAACCCGCATGGATGACTGCGCTATTTACCCGGTAGATAGTGAAACCAGCGTTTGCTATGAGCACCCAGAGGGCATTGTCATAACTATTGATGATGCCAAAAAAATCGGGATTGAAATCGAAGAATGAGCGCAGGCGGAAAAAGAGAAGGGGCAGGCAGGAAGCCAATGCCCCCGCTTCTCAAAAAAACCCCACGGTCAATAAAGCTACCGGAATGGCTATGGCGATATATTGATGATTTGCCAGACACGAACCGGGCGCTAACTATTGAAGCAGCTCTAATAGAGAAACATGGATGGGAAGCGCCGGACGAAAAATAATATTCACGTTCTTGTTATAAAAAAAGAAACCCCAGCGGTAATTATTGCAGACATTATCCCAGAAATCCAAATCAAAATATTTTTTGCTGTTTTCCATGAGCTAATAGATTGCTCAACTTTTTCAAGTCGATAATAAAGACGTTTTAAATCACGACGGTCTTCTTCAACATGTTCTTCCACCCTAACTAATCTATCTAATAATTCAACCATCCTATCGAGCTGTTTACTCAAATGCATTTGATTAGTTTCTATTCGCGCTAATCTTTCTTGAACGTCCGGCATTATATTTCCGTTTTTTATTGATTTTTCGTAATCAATGTTCATTGATTTGACTTAGAAATCATTCCTGCTCTAATTTGCTCTTTGCAACCAGCGCCTCGAGTGCAAGATTGATCAGCCACGGGGCTGTAGCCGCCATAGCAGCCCCTATAACACCGCCAAACGCTTTTAGCTTATCAAGTACTGCCTGCCGTTTATCTTCGCCAGGCATATCCCAATTAAACGCCTCTTGAATCAAGTCTTGCAGCGCTTCAACTAGGCCATTATCCATCATTGATTGAACGAGAGTAACAATCAGATTTATTGCCATTTGATTTAAAAAATTCATTTATTTCTCCAGTTTGCAATTAAAATTTATCGTAATCGTCGAGAGGATCAAAGATAATTCTTCCTTCACTACTACCGCTTCCAGATTTGGCATTGGATATATTGTGCACGGCGATTTTTTGATTAGTTTTGAATCGCAACCACACATCAATAAGACCATCAACACCGCCAACAAGCGAAATAATAGTGGCCTCAGGAATGTCAACCGATATACCAAATACACTACCCGCTATAGCAAAAACCAATTTGATTAATGCTTTTATTATAGTTTTAGATTTATACCACTGTTTCATCTTTTTCTTCCTTTTTAGTTATCTTTTGATATATCTTTTTTGGGATAGTAACAATGTTATACACGGCTCCCCATAATATAATAAATCCAAATGCTGCTACATCGGCTAATTTACTCATTTTCACCACCAGTGTTAACGAAATCTATTAATGTATTTGCTATTGATTTACAAGCTATACCACGATCCCCTTGAATTTTATGTTTATGATGAATAAATTCAGGTTCAATAATCAATGCTGTGCAAACTGTTTTTTTCAAAAACCAATCTACTCCATTTTTTCTATCCATTCTATAATACCCCTCCTTGGCTCCCCTGTTAGGCGGGAAAATAGGCGCCAGGGCCTCCTGAATCGCCTCTCCAGCAGCTTTCCCCCGTTTACTGCCGGGATAGTATAGGGTTTCACAACCCTGGCCTATATACGTTGAATTTTTATCCTTTGCCGCATTGAAATGAATTTCAATAGCAATGTCTGAAGGTGAATCAGACCATGAGTTTATGAATGTTGTTTTTTGATTAAGTACCCCACTTGGGACGGCCATACCTAAATCACCAAGCCCGGACAATATCAATGACTTCCATATCTGCGCTTCATCATATTCGTTAAAGTCACCAAAAGTTGCGCCTTTTGCTTCTTGATGATGACCTGCACTAACAAAAATCATTTCCAACCTCCAGCTACACAAATAACGCCTTTGGGTGATGCAACTCCAGATAATTCATTTCCAATAGTAATATATTTTCCGTCGATTAACTTGCTTATATTTTCACCTGCTGCATTTAACTCACGTAAATCCTCCATCAGTGAGGACACCGGATCAATTAACACAACAGCAAAATCATTCATATTTAGATGTGATGTATTGAATAAATGAGGGACAACATTCATATCAATGTTTTTTTCCTCCATTGTGAATTTGCGTTTTAATACATTATTTTTTTCTTTTTCATCACGTTTTTTAAAGCGTGATGTTTTTTTCATAAATGCAGATTTATGAATGTTTGCACTTGTTCCATTTAATATAGATTTAATATCCTCTCCCCAAAAACCAAGCTCCTTCTGTAGCTGCCCCCTTGGCGATATGTCATGCGGTCCATGTGCATACCAGGGCGGGTCTTCTGCAACATATGTACCGAATATATCGCCTGTTGATTTTTCTACCAGCGCCATAACGAATAGCGGAATATCTCCATTGCCCAAATTCCAAGGAGGCGAGGCCTGAATATATCGAGAATAAAAATAAAATGTTGTGCTAGAACCGGAATTATTAACAACTGCAACATTAGCTGCATATGTATCAGAATGCGCAATTATAGTGTGGCTGTCAGTCCAATTAGCATCTGCCCCAACATACCAACCTAATGTATAATCTCCACCGGTGAGCGCTACCGTGACTTTGTTGTTAACCAATTCAGATTGGCTCGCCGTGGTTGTTTTCATTTCTGACTGACCAACCGCTGAAGCAGCTATTCCGGCTTGCGTGACATTCGGAGCACCCGAGTCACCATTTGCAAGTGCCTCAAAATTATCATCCAGATTTGTCATCTGAGTAGATGTTAAAACCTGTCCGAATGAGAATGTTAAATCAGTCCACGACATAAGAAATCCTCAATTTATCCATAAAATCTGCTATTTGTGCAATATGTTCTGGACAAACGTTAGGTGTTGGCTCCCCATTAAAATTTATCCCCTGTACGGCTCCCCAACCCATCCATCCGGAATTCGTTGTTTTTTCCGTCTCTGTTTTTCCGCATATATCACAAGTAATTGTTCTGAGTATAGTCATAATTTGCCCTTTATGTTAATACATAAACGCTATCTAATGAACTGTAATCTAATGTAAATACATCGGCAAATGTTGTACGATCCCCAATTACCTGCATTTTTCCAGATTCCAATTCAATTACTTTTTCTAACATTCGATAGCCTCCTTCTACTTCAAACAGAGGATTGTTAACATAAATAGTTTCTCCAATAGTCCTTGTGATTGGAACCAGTGTGGTCTCAATGTCTATCTTAGTGTACGGCTCGCCTTTTAATCTTATCTGCCTCTGCGCATATGATAATGCTGATGATGAATCAACATGCCAGAATGTTTCATCTTTATGTATCTGCTCTGCAAGTCCATAACTATTAATACTAGATTCGCTCGAATCTTCTACAACAATACCGAACGATCCACTTGTTATATCGTAACCAGCGTTTATATATTGTCGATTGATCATATCTTCTTCATCAACCTCAATATTACATGTTATAACATTCTCACCTGACAATGATGTAACATTTGTTTCAGCTAAAGTAAATCTCTTAAACGTCAATTTGTTGGTTTCATCTACAAAAATATCCGTATTTAATTGTAATGCAATCCTCTTAATACATTCTGATGCTTTTTGGTCTTTAACATATCCCTGCATGACAATATTATTATCTGTCATATCAGTTTTGAACTCTTCAAATGCAGACCAATCTACGTTGGGATTCGATGTTGACTCTATATCAGATAAACCGCCATACGATGTACACAACCACCAGATCATGTCTGCCGGATTGTAATTACTGCCGGTCCAATCAAGAGGGACTTCCTCTGTTCCAACGATTTTTCTGGTCAATTCATCCCATATGTCTGTAAAATAAACGGTTACTTCTCCATGTTTTAATGCGACTCTGTTTATTTCACCAGCGAATATATCGACTAATTCATCACCTGAATCTGGATGTGTATATCCAAGTTTTAAATAGCCATCTTTTCTCATTATTAGTGGATCATTATGAAGAAAGTTTAAACTTCCATCAGTATTTGCCAGCCGAATAGATATATTGTTCGGTCTTAACATTCTTGTTTTATGTTTTATTGTCGGCCACTTTAGAACATGATTTGATAAGTCCGCCGTATCAGATGCAGTATCTATATAAAGCTTTCTTACAGGGCTGGATATTCTTTTATATGTTTGTTCAATAAACCAACTTGTAACATTTAGAGTCATTAATATGTGCTCAACTCAATCATGCCACGGAAAAGCGTTGTATAGGGTTGCTGCATCTTCCCTAACGGTGTATTTTTATTTCTGATTAATACTGTGCTTACATCACTTGTATCATTTGATGAATAAAACTGTAATTCAGTATTACTTTTCCACCAGCTGTTTACTATTGAAGCATCATTTGAATTTATAAATGTTAATCCGAATTTCCACTGATCCCAATCGCCCCATTTATAAACCCACAACGTACCACCACAGGCGCGCAATGCAGTTTCTTTTTTTGCGTCTTTACGAGTGAAATCGTATTCAGGTTCTAACTCTATTTGATTGTCACTATCGACCTGCAAAATATACATTATCCTGCAAACTCCGGCTTAATTCCCTTATTTCCTAGTCGATCAAATGCCTCTATAATCGGCCCTGCAACTATTTCAGTCCATGTTCGTGCATCCATATTCAATAGAGCATCTGCGTTTGTCGCATTTGGCAATACTTCGATATTCAATGATTCGATCATTACCCCCCCGCTACCAAAACCACCGCCGGATAATGCGTTCGTCAGGTCTTTGTTCTGCGCCGGAGGAATAACGCGCTCGCCTTCACTCAATAGGTACGTTCCAGAGCGCGGGACGTAGCTTAGGCCGTTATCTGCTTGTCCTACAATTGCTCCAAGACCCTTACCCAATGCAGCGCCAGCGGTGAAGCTTGCAGCCGCTCCAGCAGTAGCCATTGATGCCATGGCCGGCGCTAATAGATTAAGCGGCCAGGGGGCGGCAGCTTGAGAAGCAAACATATTCGCACCAGCCAAGCCGATTGCCTTACTGGCTTCTGATGCGGCTTCAGTAGTAACCAGCGCTTTAGACAATGATGCCAATATTGTGCGCTGAATAGCCATCCTCACCAATGCTTGTATAACATTAGCAATAACAGATTGTGCTAAACTTTTCAGCCCCTCCATTAAGCTTTTTCCGTACACAATCGTCTGTGCAAAAGCATTACCAATCCCCGCTGATATATCCGTTACCATGCTCATTGTCACAGCTGCAAATTCCTGTTGTACCGTGCCGATCTGTATCCTCCACTCCTCTATCATTGACAACATATAATCAGAATAACTAATCATGCTTTTTTGATTAATATTATTCATTGCTTCATTATGTTGTCTTGCTAGTTCTTGCAATTGTTCATTATAAGTCTGTGTATCAGCAAGACCTGAAACATGAGCATCTTCAAGAAGCATTTTTTCTGTTTCATATCGAGACTTCAGCCGTTCTTCTTCACTTAATAATGATTGAGACAATGCCGCATATTTTTGCCTTAAACTATCTTCAAATGCTTGTAAATTGTTGTCTAATGCTTTTTTGCTTTCGTCATTATCAGCACCAAAAGCATTATTGATATTATTTTTTACATTATCTGATACATCTTTTGATTGCGCCTGCATTGCATCAAACTTCTCTCGAACTTTACTAAAAAAAGATTCAATTTTATCTGACGGCAACCCTTCCGTAGCAGCATCATGCGCATCAGTTAATGCCTGCGCAATCGCTTTAACTCTTTCAGCTTGATCTCTCATCATTACGGATGTGAGATCAGTTTTTCTGATAAGCGTCATTCCATCCAAGCCCACAACATCAGCTATTGCGTTTACGCCATCTATGAGGTCATTTACACGACTAATGACCTTATTTATAGACCATTCGATCATTTTTACAGTCTGAACAACCACTTCATTAACTGCAAATGTATAAGAATAAGCTGCCGCTTTAAGCAAATGCCAGATTACCTCAATTCCTTTTATTGCATTAGCTAATATCCCAACAGATTTGGCGGTTGATTCAATTGCATTAATAGTAGATATTGCCCAGCTTGCCGCATGTTTTTTGCTGTTTTCCAGCCCTTTGCCGATTTCCTCATCTATTTGTTGTGCAATTGCTTTGAAATAATCAAATAGCCCGCCCTCCATGACTCTGTTACGAAATTGAAACCATTTGTCCCTCATCATAGACAACGACCCTTCCCAGGTCTTTCCCAGCTCATCAGCAGCACCGCGAAATTTAGATGCCGGATCCTCAAATGCCTCTATGAGTCGTTTTCTTGTTTCTTCTGCTGAATACGATACCCCCGCTTGGAATCCAAGCATCGAAAGCACGCCGCGCTCCCTGAACATATCAGCAGACGCCGCCCCTGCCGAATACATGCGTATGACCTGGCTTGTCGTGTCTTGTACAGACAAGCCGGTAACTGCCGCCAGGTCGCCAATCATCGGCATCCATTGGACTACTTCATCAACACCGCCCTTCATTACTCCAGAAAGGGCAGTCGCGGATTCCATCACGGCTTCATAAGAATGGGGAACTTTAGAAGCATATTCGGACATTTCATCAAATAGACGATTGCCCTCTGATACACTTCCCAGCAAAGCGGTAAGACGCACTTTCAACTGCTCTGTAGTGCTTGCAGCACCGATAAATGACTTAACCAGGCCTCCTACACCTGCGGCAGCCAATGCGCCACCAATGACCGATTTCATATTGAATAATGTTTTATTAAGTCCGTTTAATTTTGACCGTATTTTATCTACTCCTTTCGTTGCAGAAGAAAATGCGGCACTAAATTCGTTCTTACCGACAATGCGATATTCGATTACATTTGCCATTATTTCTTTTCCTCTCGCATATGTGATAATTCGGACTTAATTACATTAAATATAGCAACTACTATAATATCCTGATCTAATAATGATCTACCATCCGGCCATGCAATTAATGATGGGTCAGAACCTATATTACTGTGACTATCACTAAACAAATAAAGCCACTGATCTATTGATACATTAGCAATTGCTTCAGTTCCAAAATATGTTAATCCACCGAAGATTCTCCTTGTTGCTCTTTTGAGTTTTTTACATCGGCCTGGTTGAGAAAACTAACATCCATGATCGCGCTCAATATATCAGAAACCAGTGGCGTAAAATACGATTCTTCAAGCACTTCTGACAGGCTTATGACGTCTCCATTTGAGTCCTTCAATCCATCAAATGATTGAATTAATTCAGGAATAAATTCAGATGCAGCATTGATCATCTCCATTTGATCTGAAAACTTCATTGCCCCGTCATCACTCAAAAATGGTGACAAGGCCATCAAGTGTTTACGTTTAAGCCTGCTAAATTCAACAGTAATACTATCCCCATCAAATTCAAAAGTTTTAACTATATTGCGCGTGTAATTGCTCATTGAACAACCTCATGTTATTTGTTAAATAAAAGTAATGTTAAACGTAAGCCGCTTTAGTATTAACCAGTGTAATTTCCATAGCAGTTCCGCTTCCGGTGTGATAATTGCCGTTTGCAGAAAAACCAACTTCAATCAATCCAGGGCCACTAGCACCAGCTGGGAAATCAGTATATAGCATTGCTGGCATAACGATCTGTAACGTTTCATAATAGCCTGATTGGATTTCAGTAGGTCCTGTAAAGCTAACATCCAATTTACGCTCATTGAATGATAAAAATTCCTGCATCTCGTCTTGATTATCAAATCGCATTGTGCCGCTAACTTCAAAAGTCCGGAACCCTGTGCGCTTTAATCGTGCTGGCCACTTGCCGCGTGATGCCGCAAGAGAATGTAATGCCTCCACGCCATCATTGATTGTCAATGATAGATCAGCCAGGCCTGTCTGCTCACTATTGCCGAACGTGACGGATGATACATCCCACGTCCAGCGTTTGCCGTTAGGGAATGAGGGAGTAAGGGCGGCAAGCTGTTCAAAGTTTCCACCAACAACACCCAGAGTTGACTTCAGGAACTCGCCATTTGCCACGCCTAATTCGAGCGTGGCACCATTTAGATCATAAAGCAATGATGCCGATCCGCCATCGTTCAAATCTTTATAAAGTGTAAATGGAATGTTAGCCACTTTATCATCAAAATCCGTTTGGCTTGGCTGCCATGTGTGCGTATAAATTCCATCAGAATTTACAGTTGTGGGCGCTCCAAAAATCGCAGTAAGGAAAACTCCCAACGTAATCGGATGCGCTTCTGCTTCGAGATTTCCATCTGCTGAGTTTTTGCCTTCGTATGCATCTCCTTCTTCAAAGATACCTCGCATGTTCTGAGATTTCAAAGCCTCTTTTTTTGGAACCACATCTTCAGACATGAACTCAATCCAGTGCATAGAACTTGTATTGCTGGTTCCATATGAATCCTGAAAACAGATGCCAAGATTTGCTTTTTGCCCGTATGTTTCACTCATTTTACTGTCTCCAGTTAATCAAATAATCGTTGTTCAATAAATCCGGTGAATGTTATAACTGATTCACGAAATACAATAGTCCCATCCTCTGTTTCGCGCAACCCAGGCGATATATTCAAAGATGTGAACATATCTAGCAGATTAGACCATTCTGATGTATTTTGCATGATAGCTTTTATCACCATTATTTCTAATTCATTAATCTGCTGCTCTGCAATATTACCATCTCTGGAATTGGCAATCTGTACTGTAATGCGAAAAGACATTTCATTGCGCCATATGTTACCAGCTCTGGCCGGTTCATATTCAGTGTCTCCGGGATACACGCCAATCCACGGTACAACATTTGGATTCTCGTTTATATCTTCGCTTTGAATGATTGTGGCTTTTTCATTTTGAAGATCAGGCGATGCAATCAATAATTTAGTCGCTTTTTCTAATATCTGATGCTGCTTTATCATTTCATAGCCTCATCAATAAAATGTTTATATAAACGAATAACCTGCTTTCTTACATCTTTATCTTCCGGGAGCATTCTGCGCTTTGGCAAACTTCCTTCGCCCTTTTCATGCGGCTCAGAATATGGCAATTCTGACCCTATTCCGACAGTAGTTGATGTATAAAACGGCGGAAAGAATGATCCGCGTAACCTGCCAGTATCTTGTAGGAGTTTTGCACTGGTATCTAATCGTCTGGATTTTCCTTTTCCAACAATTCGACCTCGACCACACGTTTTAATCTTGCGATATTTTGATCTTTTGCCGCCAACACAATATTCTGCAAACGGTTGCCACCCACCAACATTTCCGCCTTCTGTTTTAAAGTTATTTAATACCCAACGATCCAACAATACAGAAATATTTTTATGAGCAGGTTTTAATGATTTGACCTTTTGCGCACGTTTTTGCATACGCTTGATTTCCTTATCTGCAAGTTTTGTTTCAACTTTGATCACAATTCTCTTGCATCCCGTATGTCATCAATTTGATTGCTATCAACATTCCAGCGTATAGGATCATCAACCGTGGTGGGATTGTCATAATCTTTGGTATTTGACCAAATTATATTCGTTATACCGGAATCAATAGGCCCGGAACTTGTCAGCATCAATTCCTTGCCGCTTTTTAGCTTCTCTACACGATCTAATACTTCGTTCCTGCATGCTTGCCTTTCTTCCATTGAACCGCCTGACAGACGGCAATATACTAGCTGTGTAACAAGGTCCTTTGCTGTGACATTGTTTGATGAAAACGGAACAGTATAAACGGTGGCCAGTAGGCCTTCTATTTCTGCCTGACATTGTGGTATGTGGTAGCTGTTCACTTCTTCAGCCGTCCATCCAGATTTGCCGATTGCGCGAAATGTACCAACCAAATCCTGATAATTGACAATACTCATCAATCAACCTCTGTTAGCGTTAGATGTAACATTTGACGACGTTTAAAAGGAAGGCCAGATATAATAGCTAACGTTTCAACAACATAATTACCGGGAGCGTCAGGGACGGTTATAAATTGATAATAATGCCCGTTTCCTGATTCAACTAACGTCCCTGTATCTACGATAGTTTCACTTCCGGTATAAACAGAATATGCAATATCCGAATCAACAGCCGTAGCTGAATCAATCCATGTTAACTGTACTGTATCGCCTATCAGTGTTTCTATCATATCGAATCCGGCTCTGATTAAAGTAAAACCCGCTTGCCTACCCAATCAACACAACCATCATCACCTGGCAGAAAGTTATATGCTGCCACAGCCGCCAGAACGCCAACTCCGGCGCTCCAGGGCGTGAATGACCCAACGGCCAGAGTAGTGAGATTCATGCCAGTAGCACCCCAACCATAACCCGAGAGAATGGGCTTGAGGTCTCTACAGTCAACGGCATCTTCGATAAACATATTTGCCATGAACTTTCCGACAGTCGGCCCGATAACACCCAGCGGGTTTGCTTCGGCAAAGCCAAGTGCCAGACCCGCCGCAGTCGTTCCCACATCTGCCAGCTGTCCAGCTTCCGCCGCATCGAAACGCGGCACTTTAACCGGCTCCATTTCGTGCCAAACACCATCTTGGACGTAGCCGGTGATCTTCTGATCACCTTCAATTGCTTCTACTACATTCTCAAACTGATGGATATTCGTTGCATTGGGATTGGCTTTCACGAATACAGCTGTATTCTTATCCGCCTGCATGAAAGATGAGCATCCGGTTAGTGTTAAAAGAAATCCCGCAACCATTACTGTTAAATTTTTCATGATAATAGAGTCTCCACATTCGCATTTTCTGCGATATATTGCTTTTGCTTTGCTACTGTTACAGCGGCCAACCGGACTGCATCTAGCAGCATCTTACCCTGTGCCTCTGGCGGCAATACGCTCAGATCAATACCCATTCCGGCAGCAGCTTCCAGCATGGCTTTTCCGAGCAAGGAATTGGGCATTCCGTTCTCATCAAGAATTGGAACTTCAAATACATCACTGCCCGGTTTGCCACCATCCGGCTCATTTGCAATTGTCCCGTCTGGCCATCGTTCGGATACCGTCAGACGCATAACATGATCACCGCGAGTGATTATCTGAATCAGATCAAAATAAGTGGATGATTCAATCTCTGTCCCGTCTTGCTTAATCAGTGTCGCCATTCTCGGACTCCCGTTTCTGCTCCTCTTCAAGTTTATCCAACACGCCTACAACAAGCCTGGCATGTTTGCCCTGAATCGGTGTTGCATTCACGGCTTCAATAAGAAATTGCAATTCGTTATTTGTAAACATTTTCAGTCCTCATTATCCTGCTGATATAGCTAAATGACCGGCATCGAGCCATGCTGCGTTTGCAACACCTGGATCAGATGTGGGGAGATTCAAAAACAGTAAAAGCCCGGCAGGTGAAATCGCTAAATCACGAGCAACACCGGTTCCAGCCGCTTCTGTCTTTAGCTCAAGCACATTTGAGTTCCATGCAATCCCGCCGGTCTCATAATTCGTAGTATCAGTATATGAGTTATCAAGTACAATAGATTCGGCAATAACATTTGCAAAAGGCTCTGTTCTCGCGCCAAGCGACCACGGCGAATCTGATGTAATCGACAGCCCTTTGTCCGCTGTTGGATATTTACGCAGATGTAATAAATGTGAAAAATTGGCCCCCCATTCTAATCGTGCTTCTCCCTGCTTATTATCTCCCAGCGCTGAACCACCAAAGCCTAACTGTCGATAATAACCGTGTGATTTTATGCGGCCGTCATTGTCTATGCTGAATTTCTCTGTACCGAAATTCCGCAAACTCAGTAGTTTTGCTCCAGCAGTTGCTAGATCGTTGTCTGTATCAAGAACAAATCCTACCGCAGTAGCTCCGTCCGCTATTTCAGAAACAAACACGCCGGTTGTACTGTAAGTATCTCGCGGGAGCACGTAAGTATCAGTTGTTTGAGCAGCCTCAAGCTGTGCCTCATCTGCCGCTCCGAAATCTTCGTTTAGTGCAATTATTTCTCTTTTTGCCATATTAGCTTACCGTAAATTCCGTGCCAGATGAGTTCAATACTTTATTCGTCACTGTAAAGCTAGAGCCTGACGAATTCAAAACGTTTAATGCCACATCAAATGAATTTCCATCTTTATCAAGAACCGTAATACCTGATGTTGTCACCGTTACCACACAATTATCATTTAGCTCAACACTGTCATTAACAGATACTGCATTAACACGAATTACAGCAATTCCGATTGAATCAGAAATAATAACGCTGTCATAATCAGAATCTCTTGAATATTGAGATTCAATTTCAGCTATATCAGCAACAGTAATAGAATCATCTAAAAATACATCAACAAGCAATATTGAATTTGCTATTACATTGTCAGATAAGTTCATACTATCAGATATAATTCGACCGAAATTATAATATGCTTCTATTTCTACAGAATCCAGCAGATTAATATTGTCGCTTATCGTTCGTTCATAAAGAACGCCCTGTCGGATTATCTCACCAATCTCGTCTAGTTTTGTAACTATTCCAACAACAATTGGACGTAGTTTAAGTTTAAATACTGTCGTCATTGTTTACATTATAGATTATGCGAACCGACACGAACTTCCATCTGGATTTTCAAATGATCAGAATCTTGTAATGTCACATCAACACTATTCACAATATTAAGAATCTCACCTTGTCCTGAATCCGCATGATTAACTGATGCGCCAGAATACAACGCAACCCCGGTAAGGCTATCGGCTGCACCCGCCCATGTAGTAACTAATATAGCCGTTTCGTTTGAGCTGGTAGCTGTAGACGCTGCCTTGCGCCCAACCTCGCCAAATTCAGCAGACCCCAATGATGCAGGATTAGATACAGTTCCAACTGATAAATAAATAAATGCTGAATTTGTATTAGATGTCAAAAGTTTTGCTGATTGATTAAGTCCGGCTGCAATCATTGTATTGCATATTTCCTTTTTTTCAATCCGCCCATCTGCCCGCGTAATCTCAAAGACCCATTTGCTCTTTATTGGTAAATTATCATTCATAGTGCTTCACCTTTTCATGAAGAATTGCATTAAAGAAATGTTTTGCTTCTTCTTCATTGAAAAAAAGCCCCGTAACCGTATTCACGTTTTTAGCAGATGTTCTGCTTGGTATTTGTGCTGTATCAATCTTCATCGATACTTCAATATTAGCACCAAGAATCAACATTAACTTATTATAATAATCAATCCCATCTACAAGCATACGAATTTGATTCTGTTTCAGCAAATCATTCCACATTTCAATACCTTCCCTGGCTTTGTCGATAATTGATTCTGTTATATGGCCGCCATTTGCATCCAATTCATATCCGCACATTTGTGATGTATCACGTAACCATAAAAATTTTCCTAAAATTCGATCAGGATATACTTTCCTGTCTCGTTTCATCAATCCAATATTACGCTGAAATCTATTGCGGCGTATAGTTTCATTCATATAACCGTAATGAGCTATATCAACCCCGCTATATTGCGTAGCAAATCCGATCCCTTTATTTAATGCCTTTTCCGGATGCTCATGAACTACTCCAAAAAATTTAATATTATTGTTGTTTCTGAATAGACGCACTGGATAATCAGTTTTAATCACACCCAGCGGCTCAACTGCAAAGTGATGTTGAGGAATCCCATATCCTGTAAAAGCATTGGGCTGCAAACCGGCGGTTAATCGTTCGGGATAATTGACCACTTCATCAGCATCCAGCCACATAATCCAATCACCAACAGCATCAGCAATAGACTCATTTCTAGCGGCATCAAAGCCGATTTCTGTAGCTGATGCGGATAATTTTCCAACAGTAACGATAGGCCAAGGGTATCCGTTTTTGGCCTCTCCAAACGACCCTATTACACTGTCGGTGTTGTCTGATGTTGCCGGGTCAATATAAATATTAATCTCATCAGCAATATCAGAAACAGAATTCAATGTATTCCTTAATGTTGCCTCGCCATCTTTAACGATCATACAAAGCGATACCGTTTCTCTCGGCATCATCGTATTAAATTTGCGTGAATAATCTATTGATCCAGACTTTTTGCCTACGCTGGCTTTGAACGTTATGCCATATGATCCAACAAATTGATTATGAGGAATGCAGATAACATTAAAATCATCAAATCCACTGAGCATATCATGCAAATCTGAACGCTCAAAATGATGCAAATGAGCACGCAATGGATACTGTTCTTTATATCCCTGCGCTTCCCATGGGCCATATGGAACCGTCATAATCATCAGCGCATCAGCGCTCATATAATAACGCAGTGCATCAATGTGATAGTTTGGGTTTCCAACATGCTCAATTACTTCAGCTGCAATAATACAATCATACGGCCCCGAATCAATGATTGCATTTACTGAATCATCACCGATTGCACCATGAATAAACCGAATATTGTCTAGTTTTTCTGATTTTGCCCATGATTCAGCTGTTTTTATATTTCGTTCTGTTATATCTGCACCGACAAATATTTTATCAGGGAATCGTTTTGCTAAATTAATAACGTAATGTCCATGCGCACAACCATAGTCCAATACCCTGGCTCCATGCGGCAATTCAGCAATCTTTGATGCTACCCATTCAAAACGCGGGGTTCCGTCCATTTCTTGCGGACCATAATTAACTCCACGCTGATTTTCATATTCATAATAATCTGCATAGTGTTGACGAAATGTATCATTAATATAAAACTGATAACACTCATCAAGTTCCTGAATACATGTTTTGATAATTGGATCATCACTATCATGTAGTTTGTTCTGCTCAACAAATTTAAATGCCGCAACAATGTCAGAATCCTTAATCAGACCTCGTAATTTAGCCGCTGTGCTTGGTTTATCGAATATTCGACTAACTACATTCATCAACCTGTTAGCGGCGTTCTCCCATGAATAATACGGCGCAGCTTCTATCTGGGCTGCACTATAATCACGCAGAACTTCACGATTGGACAAATAGAAATCAACACGCTCGACAAAACTCTTTATATTCATTGTCACATCATCAAGCGCAATTAACTTTGCACCGTCCGAAATTGAACAGGTCTCCGGCAATGCGCCAGCGTCTGTTGACAGAAACGGAAGTCCAGCAGCCATGCATTCCATCGCAGTAATACAGGAAACCTCTTTGAACGCGGTTGGATAAATATGTAGATCAGCATACATCTGAAGAGCAGCTAAATTCCGTTTAGTTAATGATCCAACATTTGTAACATTCGGGAGAACATCACAAGCTTCCCATAACTGATGATAATATGATTCCATCTGTGGGGTGGTATTGTCGTAACTACAAACAATCAAATGCACGTCCTTATATCCCTGCTCCCATAATTGATGCATGATCCCATCGGGAGATACGAGATTCTCCAAACCGCGTTCCGGGCGGCTGGAATAAAGCATAACAAGTTTATCGTCAAGCTCTGAAAATACCGGATGCATATCTAATACTGCTGCACGATCCGGCTCTTCGTATAGAGTTAAATCAATGCCGTTTGTGATCGGATAAACAATATCGGGATTAATTCCCCACGATTCAACAATCTGTTTTTTGTGATATTCGCTTACTGTGAGAATGCCGTTAATCTGATGCAATCCAGCATGTAGCTCAGGACGTTGGTTTTTACTGCCAAGATCATGAACCCACAACAACTTTACTTTCGCTGGATATGAATATTTAAATGCACTAGGCGAGCGCTGAATAATCAATACGTCTGCTGGTGTATTAGATGCGTAGTAATGAAATCGATCACCCAGCGGCGCATCTTCTGATCTATCCCCCGCGAACGCATAACGCACGCCATCAAACACCCCTTCATTCTGGTGATTTGTAAACAGAGTAATATTATGCCCCTGTTCTGCCAATTCTTTTGCAATATAATAAGCGGCTGTTTCTGAACCGCCTAAAGATTTTTCATTTATTGTATTACCATCAAACGGCATTCCGCCGCAATGCATAGTTATGAACATTGTTCATTCTCCACAGCTAGTAGCATGTTTATTCTTTAAACCTTTTTTGAATCAGAAACTAATCCCTTGTTGCCTTTCCAATCTTCCGGCAAATCCTTTTTGGTCTTATGACCAGTGCCAAATGAAAATGGGTCTTTTTTCTTTCGTGCTAATTCTTTACGTCGATTTGGATCATCTTTGCTCGGTGTCAACATATCAAACCCCATATAAAAAGGGGGCAGTGCCCCCTGGTATAGTTTATGTGCTGCTGTTTACAGCTGTAAGCAGGAATCCGTAAGACGCACCGGTGATCTTTTCGTCTTGATAATACCCGACTTCGATCTCTTCGGACTTGGTTCTGCTGTCGTAAGGATGCCGTTCAACCTGCATGTTTGGCAGCCCAGGCGCAGCCCAGCGGAAATTGTAACCAAACGCGGGCTGTTCAATGCTTGGCGCAGACGGTGCATAATATGCGAGAACATTGTCTTGCCAGATTGTCGACAAACTTTCTCCGAGCCCTTCCTCACCAGTATTCTGAAAAGCTCCGGCAATGAAAATATCCTCTACTTCAAGCAGATCTTTTGCTTGTTGCAGAGAAGCATATCCACCACCATTGTTTGCGCCCATGATCAAATCACGAACATTAGAATCACGACGGAAAGATTGCCAGGCCTCAAGCCCCATGACGATCCGATTGGGACGTACACCATTAGCGTATTGAACATTATCCAGCGCAGTATTCAAATCACCCAGCGGATCACCGGAACCGTCCCACGCTGAAGATACCGCTGAAGAAGAGCCGACGTTGCTTGTACTGTTGACCATCGATGCTACGCGCACCTCCCAATCAAGTGCGAGCTTGTCAAGCAGATAGCGGGATTTTCCGTTAAGCAGTTGACTGACAAGCAGCGGATCAGCGTTTACTTTATCTTCAATAACTACAGCAGAAGATAGAGCATAGTTTTTAGCGAAATAAGTCCCGCTAGATACTGATTCAGTTACCCGTCGAGCATGAGTCCCCGGTGAACGTTGTGTGTTCTCACGACGCAAACGATCAGTGCGAGAAAACTCATAATAAACGTCACTCTGTTTTGCTACTCGAACCGTCGGGAAAATCATATCAGCAATAAAACCGCCGGGGCGATACCCGAGTGCCATTTGTGAAAGCGCTTTATCGATATGTAGAGCGCGACCTGTTGCATTAGCCATTTTTTATACCTCTATCAAGTTGTCACGCTAGCGGTATAACCGACAGCGAAATTGCCAACAAATTCAACCAAGCCACCGCTGGAAGCAGCGCTCAATGATTTACCCATGATAGCCGCACTGTCACCGGAATTCACTGTTACCAGCGTGCCAGATGCGCTACATGAAACACGATCACCGGCAGCAATCGTACCGCCCGCATACGCTTTCATATGCCCCGTATATGCAACAGATGCGTCCTCTCCAGATTGCGGCTTATTTTGCAGCACTCCAAGCGCGTCATTTCCGTCTGTAGCCAGCGTACCAGCCACGCTAATGATCTTATACTGCAACGCAGATAGATCAGCACCGGCAGAAATACCGATGACTTCGCTTTTACCTTCAACCATTGTTATCTCTCCGATTAAATGTTGTCATTTTGATCACGATATGCCGCAGCCAGCTTAGGATCAGCAGTAAATACCATCTCCATTGCTACAGCAAAATCATTTGTTTTGCCATCGTTTACCAGATTTTGCGCCCTGGACATAACAACAGTGTCGATTGTATCAGCTTCGGTAATATCTTCTTTACCTGATTCGGCTTGTTCTTTGCTGTAATTCAACTTGCCGTCTTTATCGACCATTCCTTTCAGAACGTCAATATCAATAGCCTGTACGGCGGCATCGTCATCAACATTTAGCAACTTTGTAAAGTGTTCACGTTCAGCCGGAGTAATAGCCTCAGCTTTTACGGCAGCTTCAAGAATATCCGTAACTTGTTTGCGGGCAAATACAATCTTTTGCTCTGCTTCTTTTTCTTCGCGTGCCTTTTTCTCAGCAGCGAATGTTTCTTTTTCCGCTTTCAGCTTAATGTTTTCGTCTTTCAAAACCTCAAGATCGGACTGTTGCTTATCAAGCCGTGAAAGCATGATTTTTTGCTGTTCTAGCAAATCTTCCAATTCTTTGGGCATAATTGTTTCCTCAGTTTCAATTGCAGTAAACGCTACATGCTCACCAAATACATAATCTGCATTTGGTTTAGACATATAAGCAGTTAAATCAGCAATCGTATTGACTGCCGGTATATCAGCACCCAGAAGAGCAACTCCCGACAAAACATCACCGAGCTGTTTATCTTTGTACTTAACGTTACGATCCAATTCAACACTCACTTTTCTGTAAAGTTTTTTCTTGATCGCATTAAAGACGATTTCAGGGACATCAGTAGCAAGAGCCATGAGCTTTCCAGTGGCATCGTCAAACCATACATTTTCCAACCAACCAATCGCTGGCTGTCCATCAGTTAATGGTTGTTTTTGATTATGACCGAACTTTAATGGAACTTTATGTACATTTTTTAGCTTTTTAAAGTTATCGGCAATCTTTTTCAATGATTCAGCAGTAAACTTCAATCCATTCCATTTGCCGATTGCAAATATTTCCATTGAAACTTGTTTAGCCATTGAATCACCTTTATATAAATTGTAACAAACCGCTGTTCTTTGTTTTATATCTGAATATTCTTTTAACATTATATTATCAGTTATACAACGAGAAATGAAATCCTGTTTTTTTTCATTCGATCTGGGCTTGGGCAATGGCATTACTTAAACCCTTCCTGCGGTGTTACATTCGGCTCTTTTGATTCTGTCCATTCATCTACAATTGTTATCGGTACCAGTAACGATCTGCAATTATAATGATTAGGCGGCCTGTATTGATCCCAGCCAGGCCAATCTACCGAATGTATATCATTATCAAGCTGGCGGCAAATTTCTGTTGTCCTCGAATCTAATATAGCGGAATATTCAAATGCCTGCACAAAACCCTTTACTTCATCATCTGTAAAATAATTAAACCGTGCCTCATTGATTGCTTCAAATGTTGCAGTTCTGATTATAGTAGATAACATATAATCTGCTTTAGCTAAATCACTACCCGGTAGTAAACCTTCAATTGTTTCAGATGATAAAATTCCTTTACTGGCCAACGCCTCATATACAGCCTTTTTTACATCAGACAATGACTTGCTGTATTTAACACCACTCAAAACTTCACGCTTAATAATAGCAGCAATATCATTCGTTAACTTTCCTGCTATAACAAACGATTGTATATCAAGATATTTCAGCGCATTGTCCGCCAGACGATCCATTTGTATTTTTTTGCTATATGTTTTTTTGGCTATTCGTTCAGCCTTTATAAGCTCCATTTTGCTTTGTGTTTCACCAGTTCGCCATCCGTCAAGCATTGCTTTTTTAACATTTTCTTTTGTTTTTCTTATTACTTCAGATGGAAATTTGATTTTAGATACGATTTTTAGATCATATTGTTCTGGTATATCCTGGAGTATTTTTTCAATCCCGGATTCAATAATATCAGTCAATTGCAATGATTGATTTCCAGTAATCAATTCTGCATTTCTATCAATAGCAGCAAAATCAACACGAGCCTGAGCTTTGCTAAATGCGCTAGCCTCTACAATCTGTTCTCCAACCACCGTTTCATCAGGCAAATTAGGTGGAGCCGCTACAGGAGCCTGAGGCAAGGAGGAGGAATCCTCAGGCACATGGGGAATAGTCTGTAACGGCTCCAAAACTTTACTATCTTCTGTGCGCGCAGGAAATCCTAACATGTCACGCAGATAACGCTCATCTTCTTCTGTTTGTTTTGCCCCGCTTCCGTTCAATATCTCCATCCATTGTTTTGCAACCAACAATTTCATTGTCTGCGAGATGGGCTTAAACTTGAATTGTGGATATTTTCCATCACCCCAGTTCAAATTCCCAAGTTGCGAAAATAACGAATCATTCAGCGTCTCTTCTAATCGACTGGCGTCCTGGTCCAGCGTCCAGAAAAACGCCTCCAACTGAGTTTGTGATTGTGAATATGACCCCGTATCTCCCTGTTCAGAAATTCCCAATAAATTAGGAACAAGTAACGCTTTAGCAATTGCTTTATCATACTGTGATATAGCGCGCTCATAAGCATCTGTTGTCTTCGGCTGCTCTACGTGTAACTTTACCCCTGCCGGCATTATAATAGCCGTGGTAGCTTGTATATTCGTTAGTACATTCTGCAATGTTGTATATGCTGTTGAGTTTGGGTTAATTGCAAATCCCTCTTCCAATTCAGCCCACACAAAACCCGAAGCATAACGACCCAGGAATATATTCTGATATTTGATAATCAGGTCTTTGGAAAACCATGCTCTATATGCCTCGCGCAATTCTGATCGGCCATAAAGCTCATCCATGTCTGGGTTATGGACATGACGCAAAAACTTATCAAGATCAATTTTTATCTCTTTAGAACCGACTTGCTGAATGATCTGAAGCAGATTACCGAATTCATCAACATAAAACTCAAATGTATCAAATGGCTTTAATGCAAGACGCTTTATACCGACCCATGATTTTCCATCGACCTCAATTAACTGATAGATTTTTTCAGTCATTGAAAAACCGTTATACATTGATGACATTATGCCATTTAAAACATCAAGAAATTTTCCGTTAATCCTATCAATTGCTTGCTCAAAAACCTGAATGCGTAACTTTTGATCTTCTTCAGATAGATCAGTATTCTCATTGAACTGAAATCCATATTGACGACCCGTTACCGCATCACGCTTGAAATGAACAACAGCTTTAATCTGCTCATCAAGCATCATTTTGTTATATATATCAGCGCCTTTTCTTCCAATCAGTTCATCAGGATTATATTTAGGAAAATCCTTACTCCCATATAATGCGCTATCATCAGACCATGCTTGATCCTGCCCTAGCTTTTTTGGCACTTGATCATTCTTGAAGAACTGTTTAAACGCTGTGGTCAAACTCATATGCTATATTCCTAGCTGTCACTGCTCGTGTTATGTTGCTTCGGACTGGCCATTTGTAATGTATAAAGTAACCGCCAGCGTCAACCGGGTGGTCCAAATCGTTAGATTTATCAGGATCGCCGTTTTTATCATAAACCTGTTGCTCTAATGATTCAGCATAAACAGGGCAATTGTCTATATTAACAAAATACTTCCTATCTCCATTTGCATTGCAGAACATAGTATTCATTGACAATACTCTATCCCTGACAGGTGGATTTTTGTTTCTTGCATACACATAAAACCCAGCTTCTCGCAAAATATTCAAATCTGATATGCTTGCGCCCTTACTTGATTTATTCCCTCCAGATGCGTCAGGATAAATAATTATTTTATGATCTGGGTAATGTTCATTTATTGCATCAACAATTGCCGGGGTATCCTGGATTCCTGTTAATTCATCTACAGCATAGGGTATTCCATCTCTAATGACATGAATTATTGCACACATTTTATATATATTGAAATCCATTCCGATGTGCAATGGCTCTCGAGGTTTTGCAATATAATGAGTGTTATTCAGTTTTCGGTCAAATGATGGATAAACGCTGCCTGATGTGAGATTGACAAATTCCCCAAATAAGTAGGCTTGTACTAACTGCTCTGGATACGTTTCATATAGCGAACTGATATAGTCCTCTGGTAGGTTCTCTATGTTCTCATATGTAGATGCCTGCACCATCGAATAACTTTCTGTCGGCTTTTTTTTGAATTGCTCATATACAAACAGAAATCCTTCAGGCGTACACGTTACCCCGATACTATTTACTACTCCATCAACCACAAGACGCAATCTTGCAATGATTTTTCTCCAAGCGGTTCTGGCTTTGTCAATTGGCAAGGTATCTATTTCATCAACTAATGCCCTTGCTACTTTGAACCCAACAATTGATTCAGGTCTGTCCATCGACCGGCAAATGATATGCCCAATTTGAACGCCGCCAGAAAAAATCAACAATTCTTTATCGGCACGCTTAACCAGCGTCCTCAAATTGAGCGTTTCTGCGGCCTCTTCGATTGTTGGCCAGAAAATATCTTTGATAGATCCGTATGATGGCCCAAAATAACCTTGACTTATCCCAGGATGTTCTATTGCAAATAACAGCAAATCCAGGCACCCAACGTAAGTTTTACCGCTGCCAAATCCGCCGATATAAGCACGAAATTTAGTATTCAGCTCGTTTAAAAAGATATATTGCGGCTTACTTAAGCTCAGGCTTGCCATGCGTGATCTTTATTTCTTTTTCTGAATCCTTAACAACAAATACAATCTTGCTTTTTGCTGATGGCTGATCAATTGGATCATCAATAGGCCTGGTTGGCGCATCTATTCCCAGCATCTTTGATCGTCTTTCCATTATTTTTAGAGCACGATCAACAGCACTTTCCTTTCCACTGATAGCTTCTTCATATAACCCGAGTAGCATTTGATCGAGCCTGGCCAATTCCAATTGCAGAACCTGTTTGGCATCCTCATCTGTTTTCTTTGCTAGTTCTTTTAGACGCGTCTTTACATGGTGATGAGCCGCCTGCATTGATATACCAAGCGCTTTTCCTATCTGCTCATATCCATACCCCTTTTTGCGCAGTTCAAACGCTTTCATGCGACGTTCAGAAGCTAGCAGCGTAGTGGCCCTTGTATTCTTTTTCAATCTATTGTGCCTCAATTTTAATTATATAATTTACTTATTAGCACAAAATATACTTGATTTCATTGTTTTATTACAAATAATTATTCATTAATCAATTATTTTCTGCTCCCGCATATCTCTCGAAGTCATTACAATCTACTGCGCGCATATGGCCATCATTGTGATCTTTTTTGCAATAATGTTCTACAATTTTCAATCCATCATTGATACGATACCAACGGCACGAATAGCATGTCATTTGGTTATATATCATTGTTTTTTATCACTTTGTGTTTCGTTGTATATATCATTGGCCTTCTCAGACCACTTTACATCATGACAGCTTCCAAAGGAATAAAGATATTCGATAAAATTCGACCCCTCTTTCTTTTTGAATTCTGTTGTACTAGCGCGTACTGTTACAGCTCTTATCCCGTCTAAACTGATAACCGTTTTACTCCCATGGCTTAACCTACTCCCTTGGCTGAATAACTCTTGTTCAAACGAATCGACAAGCAGCGCTTTCCATATTTTTTCATTATGCTTTATTCCGTTAAAGTCAACTTGTTTTGATATGTCATTTATCAGAGCATGATATTTTTTTTCCTGCTCTCTGGTTTTGTTTTCCCTCCCAAGCCTCATTACCACCGGGCCAGCTGTGAGCGCTTTTGCTATCAGCTCTTTAGCATAATTCAAGCGTGTTGACATAACATCCATATCTTGAATTTTGATTATTATCTCTCCCATTCATTCCTCCAAGCAATCTTTTGCCATTTTCATATACTTTGCTTTAATCTCTTTAAGGTCATCAATCGTATATTTTGCCGGCTCGTGCGGGCCTTCCAACCACGCCAGTTTTTCTTTGCCGATCCGATCTTTGAGATTGATTCGGTATTCTACGATATTTCCGGATTTGTGATTGTTGCACGGGGCACATTGTTTGTGGCAATTTGATTCTTCAAATCTCAACTCCGGATGTGCGCCAACTGATCTATAGTGGCCAGCATGATATTGCCCCTGGTGGTGTCTTCCGCAACTGATGCACGGCAGTTCTCTATCTCGTGCTCTGATATATTTGTTAAATGCGGACTGGGCATCTTTTGCCCATTCGGATTTTGTTTTTAGTTTGTCCTTTTCTTCTTTGCGAATCTTGCGCTTTATTTTTTCTTTGAACTTGTTTCCTTCTTTTGTTTTTGTATATTGATATGCGCAAATTGGCGAGCATACGAATTGCAGCGGCTGGGTCGGAATGAATAGTTCATTGCAATTTTTACATCGCTTTCTTCTCATATCATTGTCCGTAATAACGAGTGCCGATTAAATCCCGCGGGGCTGAATGTGATAGAAAATCCATACTCAGTTTTATCATTTCTTTTGAAAATACACATGTATTAGCTTCTTGTTGTTTTGGTTTTTTTTCATTGTACTTTATCAAAGACTCCGAGATTCTATCACCCTTGGCCTCTTTATTCATAGTAACCCCGAGCATTGTTGCTCGTTTACATATTGCTGACCTGGTGCGATTTGGCAAATGTGTTTTATGTAAACCACGGCCACCGATAGTCGGGAAATATTCCCTTAAAATCTTATCCTCTTCCTTTGTCCAATAAATTCTATTATGCGCAATGATGGACCGGACAAACGCGGCCTTTTTTAGTCCCTCCTCTCTTGCAATCCGTCTGATCATATTAGCATGCGGTTCTTCATTATATAACGCTGCATATCTATTGATAATTATATTGTCAACATTGTTTTCAAAGTCCTCTCGGATCATCGCACATAAATGTTCCAGGTTTTT
>Ga0136651_10000350_pt1 | contig 24881 bp, 20 predicted proteins | sample Mar14236cmmetaG_FD_94867 | JGI IMG/M metagenome (GOLD analysis project Ga0136651, IMG submission 94867) | Marine hydrothermal vent microbial communities from Guaymas Basin, Gulf of California to study Microbial Dark Matter (Phase II) - Marker... ... | reverse complement strand
TGTTTAAGTGGTTCAGGTTTTCCAATACCCTCAAATGGATTTCGTTTCGTTTCTTTTATGAGGGTATTGATACGACGAAGAACCTTTTTATCGGTTTTCTGCCAAAAGAGATAATCGTCCCAAGCGTGGTCAGAAAAGATGAGTTTCACTCTAAAAGTTCCTTTTCGGTCCCTTTGTCGTTTTCAAGCTGGACGATAGATTCAATCAAACGCCTGGTGTTTTTTGGTGACCGTAATAGATAAGCCGTTTCTTCCAGGGCTTCATAGTCCTCAAGTGACATAATGACCACCGAGTTAGAGGTTTTACGTGTTACGATTACCGGCGCGTGGTCTTTACATACTCTTTCCATTGTTTTTGCAAGGTTTTGCCTGGCGGCTGTATAGGTTATAGCTTCCATAAAGCGCCTCCTGGACAAATTATTGTACATATAAGAATGCTGTTGTCAAGCAGATATTTGGAGCCCCAACACTTATAGGCCTCCCGATGTCAAGAGTAAAAGTATCCATTAACTAAACGCAACCCACAGATGCGGACTGGCCTGCGGGATGCACCTTCGCCTGATCCCCTGACTTCTTCGCGCCGCTTTGGGGTGGCGCGGTGCCCACTGCAAATCGGTGGGACCAGAAACTGCGTGGTCAGGCGAAAAGGCGACGGCTGGGCACAGCCCATATGGAGGGCTCGGCGATTTGCCTGAGCATTTCGCCGGGATAAATGACCAGGCCGCCCCGGCAGCGGGGTCGCAGGGCAGAGGCTTAAGGTGGACTGACTTGACCCATTGGCCAAAAAGAAGAAATCTCTCTACTTTCAAGGAATGGTTCAATATTGAGTTTCACTCCTTGATATTAGGTCTTGTAGATTTGCCACTGGTATACGAATAAAGTGAATGCGAACAATACGCTGGAGAGGGACCGGGCAATACAGTGCGGTTTTTCAAATGCAAAGCTTTATCAGTATTTCTTCTCTTTTACCAAGACGTTTGCTCATCGTTGCCCGGCCCCTCAGTTTTACGTTGGGCTCCAATAATGTCGATTAGAGTATTCATATGAAAAAAGAAATTATTATTAGGATGTTGGAAGCTGCCGATGATCCCGAAAATTGTGAGTATCCTCGTGGCTTTGATCGGTATACGGCAATAGACAGAGTGATAGACCTTCAATACGATTCAGAAAGAATTGTCGGTCGGCCTTTCGAGCTTGAAAACAGAATTTTTGACTCATCATATTTCGCTGAATTAGATATAAAAGAGCCGCATCGCACATTTGTGTGGGCGACCCCTACATGTTGTGGTCCGGGACCTTGCCCGCAGGTACCTTAATCGAGATCACTATAAGACCGGTATTTCCTTTAATTGTGGGGCCTTGATCTCCATCCTACAAAGAACCTGGACCATTCCAGATCACAAATCCATGATCACAATATATAGGAGGCGCCCACACAAACCTACGAAGAGCCAAGGATGAAAACAGATCAAAAGTTCCAGGAAGCCTATGAACCGCGCAATTCACAAATCAAGCTGTGTCCCCCTGTCCAAAAAAAAAGATCTTGACAAGTTCAGTTGCAACTTCCAAGATAGCATTTGTTCAATAGAACACAGGCAGAATCGTCTTACCCTGTTAACCCTCCAGTTTGCACATCTGACCTGATTTAGAGTTTTGCCTGGGTTTTATGATCTCAATAACAGTGACTATCTGGGTATTCGTCTTTTCAGATTGTGCTCAACCTTGAGCCGTGGTGGAAGAATATGAAATGCCCGAAGTGCCGGTCTCCAAACCCTGAAGAGGCCAACTTCTGCAATGAATGCGGCCTCAAATTGTCTCCTTTGTCTGAGACAACCGCCCACCCTGTTTCCTTCAGTCAAAACTTAGCAAAAATTGAACGATATCTGCCGGAAGGCCTCACCGAAAAGGTCCTTGCTCAAAAGGCCAAGATTGAGGGTGAACGCAGACTGATTACGGTCATGTTCTGCGATATGGTGGGGTTTACAGCTCTAGTTGAAGAACTTGGGCCTGAAGAGAGCTACGCATTAATGGATAGTTTGTATGAACTCCTTATGCACAAGGTAAACGATTGTGAGGGTACGGTAAACGAGCTGACCGGTGACGGGATTATGGCCCTTTTCGGGGCCCCCATAGCCATTGAAAACGCCTCCCAAAGGGCACTTCGCTCTGCTCTTTCCATCCATAGCGCCATAGCTCGGTTCAATGAGCAGCATAACAGGAATGTGCCGATCAAGATGCGCATAGGGGTTAACACAGGGCCTGTGGTTGTGGGGACACTGGGAAATGACCTCAGGGTTCAGTTTACGGCAGTTGGTGAGACCGTCAACCTGGCTTCCCGAATGGAAGGCCTGGCACTACCTGGTACCACTTACGTGACAGAGGAGACGCGCCGACAGACAAAAGACCTCTTTGAATTTAAGTCCATAGGAAAAAGATGGGTTAAGGGGAAAAAGGAAGCGATCCCTGTTTACCAGCTCCTTTCCGCCAACAAGGAAAGAGCCCCAATACGTCCCGGTTCAGGGCGAAGGATCTACACTGAGATGGTGGGCAGAGACAGCGCCATTGACAGGCTTCAGCTTCAGGTCATGAAGGCCATCAACGGGGAGGGATCCATTGTCAACATTATTGGAGAGGCGGGGATAGGTAAATCGAGGCTCGTAGCTGAGTTGAAGAAACGGGAGGTGATGAAGCGGGTAACCATTCTCGAAGGCAGAGCAATCTCAATGGGGAGAAACCTGAGCTTTCACCCTGTCATCGATATCTTAAAACAGTGGGCGGGGATAAGGGAGGACGACGGAGAGGCAACAGCATTAGGCAAGTTAGAGATAGCCGTTCGAAGCGTCTGTCCGGAAGATCTTTACGAGGTTCTTCCCTTTCTGGCGACCTTGATGGGGATGAAACTGTCCGGAAGATACGCGGAAAGGATTCAGGGCCTGGAGGGCGAGGCCCTGGATAACCTCATATTGAAGAGCTTTCGGGAGCTCCTGACAAAGGTCACCAAGTTCACACCTCTGGTAGTCATCCTTGAGGATCTTCACTGGGCTGACAAGAGTTCCATTGAGCTAATGAAGTCGCTTTTGCGCCAGGCAGAGATGCATAAGATCCTGTTTGTCAATGTGTTTCGGCCTGGCTACGAGGAGACGGGAGACCGGATAGTTGAAACAGTGAGGGGGAGATTCAACGCGTACTATGCTGAAATAGCCCTGGAGCCACTGGACAGCCGAATGAGTGAAGTTCTTATAACTAAAATGTTGAACACGGACCGGATTCATCACGCCCTCATAAGGAGAATAGTAGAGAGAGCAGGGGGCAACCCATTTTTTATAGAAGAGGTCGTGCGGTCCTTAATCGATGAGGGAGCGGTAGTTGTAAGGGACGGGAGATTTAAGGTAACGGAGAAGGTGAGCAGGGCAGCTATCCCTACCACCATCGACGCTGTGCTCATGGCCAGAATAGATCGGCTCGATGAGGGGACGCGCAGTCTGGTTAAGGTGGCTTCGGTCATTGGAAGAAGCTTCTTCTACAAGCTTCTTCAGGAAGTGGCGGATTCAGTAGATGACATGGAGGATAGATTGACCTATCTGAAGGAGATACAACTTATCCGTGAACGGGAGCGGATGGGAGAGCTGGAGTATCTCTTCAAGCATACCCTTGCCCAGGAGGTCGCATATGAATCTATTCTGCCCCTTAAGAGGAGGGAACTCCACTTGAGGGTTGCACGTTCCATCGAAAAAGTCTTTGGAGACAGACTCCATGAGTTTTATGGCATGTTAGGCTACCATTACAGCAGGGCTGAGGACCTTGACAAGACAGAGGAGTACCTTATCAAGGCCGGAGAGGAGGCACTAAGATCTTCAGCGTCAAATGAAGCGCTACACTACTATCAGGAGGCACTGAACCTCTATCTAAAGAAATATGGTGCTTCAGCCGTTCCCGCAAAGGTTGCCATGCTGGAGAAGAATATTGCTTTGGCGCTGTATAACCGCGGGCAATATGCCGAGGCCATAGAGTACTTTGATAGGGCACTCAGTTACTACTGGAAAAAAGTGCCAACACATCAGGTATCAGCAGTATGTCAATTTCTATCGGGATTTTTTCATGTTCTTGTAAGCTTATACCTTCCCTTCCTGAAGTTTAGAAAGGTCCCCACACAAAGAGATCAGGAAGCTGTTGATCTCTTCTTCAAGAAACTCAAGGCCCTGCCAATAGTAGATCCTAAGCGGTTTTTTCTCGAATCGTTCCCGTATTTTAAAGGGATCACCAAGTTTGATTTGACAAGATTTGACTTAGGGTTTGGGTTATTTGTAAGCGCCAGCAATCTTTTTTCCTTCACAGGTATGTCCTTTAACTTAAGCAGAAAAATACTTGAGTCTGCCAAGGAGCAAGTTGATAGGAATAATGTTAAGTCATTTATAATTTATGATTTTTCGGAAACACTCCACCACTATTTCGAGGGTAATTGGGATGAGATAAGAGAGTATGATCATGACCTGGTGAGCAAGAATTTAAGCATTGGTGAACTGTATTGGGCATCACAACACCTTTTCTGGCACGCCTGCCCAAAACTCTTTCAAGGATATTTAGACGTTCCCAGACGGATGGTAGCTAAATTAAATGACCTTTTTGATATATACGAAAATGATCTTACTATGGTGCTCAAATACCTCGTGAACACCAGCCTGCTAATTGAGTGCCGTAAGTTCCATGAAGCATTGAGTGAAACAGAAAGGGGGATCGAATTCGGAGAAAAGACAGGCCTGCGTAGCATGCTGATCGAAATGTATTCGCGTAAAGCCTATATACACCTCCTGAGGGGAGATGTTGACAACGCAAAAAAGTCTTTAGACCTTGCTGATAAAGTCAGGCGCGAGACCGAAACAGTCCCATGGCAGTTAACCGATTTTTGCCGGGGACAGTGTGAATGTGATCTCTATCAATTGAGAGAAGCCATAGAAAAGGGTGGCAAGAATGGCACTTCTCAATACCAAAAAAAAGCTGAAAAATCGGGCAGGAAGTTGTTAAAAGTAACACGGAAGGTGGCTCAATATCGTACCGATTCATATAGACTGAGAGGTCTCTATTACTGGTTGATCAACAGGCAGAAAATGGCACTCAAGTGGTGGCAGAGAGCTATTGATGAGGGAGAACGCCTTGGGGCACGTATTGAACTTTCAAGGATTTATTTTGAGATAGGGAAACGTCTGCTTGAACCCGGTAGCAAATACAAAAAGCTCAGTGACATCAGAGCGGAGGAGTATCTTGAGAAGGCGAGAGCATTGTTTGAGGAAATGGATCTTCAATGGGATTTGGATAAACTGGATCGAGTGGCCAGGAGTTGACGGCACATGGAAGATAAGCACGAAGAATTCCTCTCATCCTGTTCTGAAGTTGACTTTGGTTCTGTAGTCCTTTCAGAAGGGGAAATAGAATTCTACAAAGGGTTCAACCGAGAGATTATGTCACTCTGCGATTCTCTGCCTGAATCAGTGCAAACCGATGCATTACTTTTTTTTATGAAATACTCAGGTCTGTCAATCGGCCAGGAGCTCAATTTTTATAAAAATTTCTATGTGCCGAGCTGGTCCATCATATACTGGCTCGCTCAGGATTCCCCGGGTAGTGCAAGTTTATCACCGCAGGACACCCGAAATGCCATGACCGCCCATGCCATGGCCATGAAACTGCACTCCTTGGATGATCATATTAACGACAGGGAGATCCCCGCCGATCACCTGACCCTTCTTCTGAGAAGCCAGTCGTGGATGCGAATGATTATGGCACTGAAAGACTTGGCCTGTGGGCTTGAAGAGGGGGAAAACATCATCAACCGGTTTATGAATGACTACTACACGAGCATTATGGACTCAGAACCTGCCAGGACACTGGATGGCTACTGCCAACGCTTTCTGAGACAGATGGCAACATGGATGATCGTCCCGGTGCTGCTGACAAAAGTAAGGGCTTTGCCCGGGGAGGTCAGCGAGGCGGTTCAAAGACTCTATGGCTCTTTCGGCATCGCTTGGAGACTTCTCGACGATATCATGGATATCGAAGCAGATATGAAAAAAGGCGCCCATTCAGCCGTCTACGTTTGCCTCCCTGAAGGCATAAGGAAACTTTGGGATAAGAATGAAATGATAGAATCAAATAATGATAATTCTTTTTATGATATTATTTTGGATTATATACATACGAACAGTGTCAGCAACAGGATACGACAACGAATTTCTAAGGAACTCGAGTCGGCGGCATCTATCTCTGAAAATCATAATATGACTGGACTGGCAGGAGAATTACGCTCTCTTTTGAACCCTTTCAGTGGCTAAAGAAAACCTCCATGAGTCAAAATATTAAAGAAGAAAATGACAAGGACAAATATGAGGAGAGTCTCAGCATTGAGGTCACAAACCGGTGCAACAGCACCTGCTCGCACTGCTTTGTTCGCGCAGCTATTTCTGAGTACTCAGACTTGTCCACTGACCTTGTTAGAAAGATCATTTCCGAGGGATATCGTTTAGGCTACCGTCGTCTTCATATTACAGGGGGGGAGCCTCTGCTCTGGGCAGGGTTAGATGAGTCCTTGGACTATGCATTTTCACTGGGATATGAAAAAGTCTTTATCAATACCAACGGAACCCTGCTGACAGACGGCCTCATTAGTCGATTATCAGGCTATGACGGTTTTTCGATTTCGGTTAGTTTAGAGGGGCCTGAATCGTTGCATGATAGGATACGGGGACAAGGTTCCTGCAGGCAAACTGAACAGGGCATTGAAAGGGCGCTTGATGCCGGCATTGATCTTTGTATTTTTGCAGTTGTCTCCAAAAGCCTGCTCCCGCTCCTGCCCCATTTCATAGATGGTTTGTATGAAAGATTTCCAGACATAAGACTTTTTTCCCTCATCCAGCTTGTCAGGGTGAAGGACGATATCTTTGATTTATCCGATGAACTTCTTGACCCTGAGGATTTCCTGAAACTCGTTCAGATGGTATCGCTCCTAAACCTCTATGGTCATAAAACCGAAATTCTAAATAATCCATTGGCCGTTGTTGTTTCAAAACTCTTTGGGATGCCCTTGATACCACGGGTACGGCCCCTACACCGTAACGGGCATCTCATTGTCATGGCAAACCGAAATATTGCCCTTGCCCATTCCACATTTTATAGCTTTGGCAAATATGAATCAGGGATGATTGAAAGGGTGCTTGCTTCCAATGATTACCGAATAGCGGTTGAGCCGGATGAAACAACATGTCCCTCATGTGGGTATTTCAGGCTGTGTAAGGAACTCGGAATGATTCGCCCTTCGGAATGGTTCAGAGACAGGCGCCGTGAGATCCCCTTCTGTAAAAGGGTGTTGGATAGGGCGGCATCAAGCCTCTCAAATAGTCTTTAAGTCGTTTCATGAATTATGGATAAGGCTTTTCAAGCGTTTCTTTTTGGTCTAAAAACAATAATAGTCTAAGTCCTTATTTTTTAAACTTTTGTGATTGATTTTTCTTTTAGAATGTAGTACTAAGCTAAACTAATTGACAACTTGATTCACGATTCACAAACTAACAGCAAAAAGGGAGGGAATCATGGCTGCTAAGGCATCTAAGAAGAGTTTTAAGAAGTTTATTTTGGATGCATCGTACGATGCAGGACAACCAGTATCGGCTGACAAGAAGAAATTAATAAGAGGGTTTTATAAAATTGTCTCTAAGAAAAAGTACGATAATAGTGAGATTGTAGAGTATCTTGATGGTCATGACTACCAAATAACCACTCAGGAGCTTCGAAAAATCAGGAACCTCCACGTGGCTACTGACTATTTTTTTGAGGTTCATAACAGGGACTATTAGTACTTTTTTTGCACCCGATTGATACGCAGTCCTTCAAATACAGCCCTTTTATTTCATCAGTCTGCAGGAAAACGTAAAAGGCGCGTTTTTATCAATGCCTGACCCTTGCTTCGGTGAAACGGAAACCTGGTGCTGACAGGCAGATTGAAGAGGGTGGCCTTCGGCCAAGATCGTTTAGGGCTACGGCTTCCCTTGGGCTCAAAGGCTTTATCCTCTTGAGAAGATTGTCGCGATGCCAGATAGTAAGGACCGCGGCCGTTGGGCATATGTTCATTGTTATGTAAAGAGTATCCCCCATTATGCTGGCATGCAGCCTCAGCGAAGAAGGTTTATCTTCCCAGATCTCTAAGGTCGGATCTCCGATAATATGATATAACTCCAATTGTTCTTTTGTCTCGGTATTGGCCCCATGTTGGACCAGAAGATAGGCCTTGGCGTAATTGAGGAGATCACCAACTCTGCGGTTCTTAACCGGGCAACTTTTATTTGTTTTAGGAAACCCAGGAATAATCCCCGGCCAAAGGGCATCAAAGAGTGCTTTTGCCACACTGTCGTTGTGCCATGTAGAGGTAATAAAATTGGCTGCTATGAGGGTGGGGGGACCCCCATTCAATGCAAGCATTTTCCGAGAAAAAACATCCTTTGATGGCTCATGGAAACTCCCGGTCAAACAATTAATGCTGAAAAGCACATGCGGGCGATCACTCGAAATGGATTTAAGGTCTTTCGTTGTGAACCTTGGTTCAAGCCATCCATCCCACCATCCGTGACCCCTGTGGCAGGCTATTAGCTGCCCTTCATTGAGATAGCTAATGAGCAATTTAGCTGCAGTATCTTGATCTGTTATTATATGCTCTTTTAATTCCTGGGGCACAGGCGTGCCGTCACGGTAAATATACGGTTTGCGTTTATCCGTATTCGAAAAATATACTCGATTTACCTCAAAACCCTGAGACAGCAAATGCTTTCTAATTTCTTCCAGGGTTTTCATGGCGTTATCCTTGGCCCTCTTGTCCAGGTACCCTCCTTCTTGGTCTTCACTGGCCTCAAAGGAGCCTGCAACCGTCACCCTTTTATAATATTCGGGATCAAATGGCGGGTCCTTTTCGTAGCGAATAATCTGGTCCACAACGGACATGCCGTCTGCTTCTTTCCCTACAGGGATTCGACCTCCGGAAACCCATGGCAAAAGGCATTCTGAATTTTCTGCATCTTTATGAGTGTAGAAATAGTAGTCTGTTATTTCTGCATGTCTTCCTTCTTGCTGTGATACAGTGATTTTATCCACATCTCCAAAGAGTAGGACATAACGCAGGTGTGGTGAACGTGTTAATCTTTCATATTGGATGTACCCTTTTATCTTTTCAGGCCAGTTCCCCACCGTTTTTATTGAGACAGTTTTTGTTCTGATGCCGCGTTTCTCCTTCCACGTTTTTAGCTTTTCTGCCGGTCTCTTGAGATCTTCGCCGTAAATTATTAGGAACTCTGTTTTCCCATGCGAGCCAGAGGTTTCTGCCATAAGCTGTCGACTATGAGCTATATCTTGGAAAGCCTCGCTGCCCGGATTAAGGATAAGATTGCCGAAACCTCCAAGATTATTAATTGGGTCCGTCAAGGTCCATTTGTATAATTCATCCTCTTCTTCAATCTCTGAATTTTCAATTTCTGCCAGCCCAATATACACTCTGATTTTGCCATATATCCTCAGGAGTTTCTTCGCCGGGTTGTACTGCAATGGTCTCACGTGAACCAGGAGAGCCTTGTAACCATCCATATAGTAGGGACCGCTGTATTCTACGACTTTTTCGGGAAAAAAGTTATCAGCCTCATAAACTTTCGTAACAAATCTAACTGCATCTTCGTCCCACACTATCTCCTCGGCCCATGTTATCGTGCATTTCCTGTCCGGTATAGGGCTGAATCTTCTATGGCGAACCGTAGCAACACAATAATTGGGTGGAATTTGAACAAATCGGCCAAGAGAAGGTAGAAGCGGATTCGCGTCCACTGAATAAAAGCCTGTTCCCGACATCCGGACTTCTCTAAAAGGCTTCCACTTATTTTTTATTTTTCGCTTAACACTTGAAACTGAATATCCTGGGAAGATATAAGTTAAAATTATTTTCTCACCTTTATTTTTATATTCGATTCTGACCTCTGGCTCATCACTGAGATCTTCGTTGTCAGACCCATAGACTGGTATTATTCTTGGCATGCTGAAACGGAATCGTCCTTTCTATGAAGTTAAAGTAAAAATGTCTGCCTCTCTGCTTTAGTCTCTATATATCTTGTCTCCACTGTACTTTGTGCTCTGGTGCGGAGAATTTGCCCTTTGAATTTTATTTGACCAGGGAATCACCCTCCCAAACTGAAACGCCTCCAGGGATGTGGGGAAAATCCCTCAGAGGCTTTTCATCCGCATTTTCTGGTCGGTTTTGTCATTTTCCATTCCAGAGGGTTGAGGTTATATGGGTATTCTAATTAGTGCGCTCTGAAGATGAATAATACTCAATTTTTACTGATAACCTTCTCTTGTCAAGTGAAAAGTCGTTCGGACACAGACATCAGGTGTTATCTTGCCCTATTAATGGCAATTTTTCTTCCAAAGAGCGGAGCCTCATGCTATACAAAAAGGGCTTCAGAATCATAAATCTGAAGGTTTAGGGTCCACTATGAAAGTTGCATTAATAACACCATTTCTGAGTCATTTACCATTACACCCAAGTTCTTATCTCGGGTATGGTGCTGCAATCTTAAGAAAAAGATATGAATTGGAGATTATAGATTTAAATGCGCATATATATTTCAAGAGCCGAGAAGGGCTAAAAGAGGTGCTCTCTGCCTTTGATAAAAAGCCGGTCGTAGTCGATAATTCTGATCTTTATCCGCATTGTGATCAATTAACAGACACCGCAGAGAAGGAGTTGAAACAGATATCCTGGAAAGACTATCAAACGGTTTTTATCACTACTCCATCCTGGTTTACGACTATACCCACAGAAGATATTTTGAAGCTCTCCAATCTAATAAAAAGAGAATCACATCGTACCGAGATAGTTTTTTTCGCCAATTCTCTGGGATCATGGACAGAGGAAGGGAGATTGGTTAAGCATGGTATCCGGATTGGCCATCTGAATGATCTCTTCAACGTTAATCCCGGTAACGAACCTGTCAAATACGATACCCTGCCAGCGCCCGTATATGAGAATCGGGAAAAATATCTCTTTGACCTTCTTCCTTTCAGAATGAAGCACGGGTGCACCTGGGGAAAATGCAGATTCTGTTCGCTGGCCAGGGGGTGGAATTCCGGGTACCTGGAGAGGTCAGGCAAGGCTATTATTCAGGAAATGGAAGAGCTGATTGATCGGTATAACCCCAAGATGCTGGTGTGCAGGGACAATTCAATAAATGGCAATAATTTACTTGAATTCTGCTCTCATTTCGAGAAGTTCAAAAAACCATGGGTTGGAATGGCCAGGGCGGATTTATCCGCCAAAGAGATTCAGGCTTTGCAGAAATCAGGGTGTAAATTCATATACTTCGGCTTAGAGTCTGGAAGTGATCGGGTCCTCAGTGAAATAAACAAAGGGATCGATACAAGACAGATGTCTCATTTTATCAGGGAACTCTATGATCACGGTATAATGCCGGCCCCCTCGTTATTTGTAGGGACCCCCGGTGAAACTGAAGATGACTTTGAAAAGACCGTTCAGTTCATCTCAGATCATAAGGATTTTGTTGAAATAATCAATCTCTACCCTCTAATGATAACCCCCGGCTCAGATTTTTCCATTACAAAAGAAGAACCAAACACAAAGGCTCTCATCAGACTAAATACCCTGATCAGGGTATGCAGAGATATCGGCATAAAGACCTGTGTGGGAGCTCAATGCGCTGAATATCTCTTGTTCAAGAGGGTTTACCCAAATCAAGATCATAATTCCACTGGGTACGGTTAGGTTTTTTGACATCCTTGGTTTCGGAGAAGTTCTTGTCGAGGACATAGATGGACCCTAAAGTCATAATTGTTGGGGCGGGCCCTGCAGGGATTTCCACCTGGCTGCATCTACAGAAACACGCCCCTGAATTAGCCAATCACACTCTTGTAATTGATAAGGCCGTTTTTCCCCGTGACAAATTGTGCGCTGGCGGGGTAGGAGGATGGAGTGCTGATGTATTGAGAGGCTTGGCAGTCGATATCGATATTCCATCTGTATTCGTTTCAGACGTAGATCTTAAATTTGGAAATGAAGGATATCGCTTTCACCAACCAAATTTCTTTAGGGTAGTACATCGGTTCGATTTTGATCATGCATTAGTAAAGAATGCCCTGAGTCGCGGTCTTGAATTACATCAAGACGAAACGTTCCTGGATGCACTCCGTGAAAAAAACAAGCTGATCGTAAAGACCAATCGGACTGAATATAGTGCGAAAGCCCTCCTCGGTGCTGACGGAGCGCTCAGTGTGGTAAGCAGAAAGATGATGCCTTCTCGAAGACCACACCTTGCGCAAACGATTCAGATCTACGCTAAGGCTGATGCTCAATTTGACACCGAATTCCATGAAAAAATGATATCAATCGATTTTTCGCCTTTCAAAGAGGGATTACAGGGTTACCTATGGCATTTTCCTTGCCTTATAGGTGGCACTCCTTCAATAGCGCATGGTATTGTTGATTTCCGGATTCACCGTGGCAGGCCAAAGGCAGATATGAAAAAAATATTCAGCCTTGAATTGCAGTCCCGGAATATACATATGAAACCTAAATTGTGGTCAAGCAAACCAATTCGTTGGTTTTCAAAGAGGGATATCGTATCACAGCCAAATATGCTTTTAGTCGGAGATGCTGCCGGTATTGAACCGGCATTCGGAGGGGGGATACACCTGTCTTTATCATATGGTGAGGTGGCGGCCTGGGCAGTTATCGATGCGTTTGAGAATAATAATTTTTCATTTCGTGACTATGGAAAAAGACTTCGATCTCATTTAGTGGGAGAGTGGATAACTAAATGCACAAGACTGGCATTGGAAATGTACGGCGATAGGATGAATCCCTTAGATGCCGCTCGGGAGGTCTTTCCTGAAAGTCGCATACCTCCAGAACTCCTATCTCAAATTGCCTCGGAACTCGAAAAGGCTTGGCGCAATTCATGAGGTCTTGGTATCTATCCAAACGTTGACCTTGACAATGAATGAAAATGGTGTATAATGTTGATGTATACACCATTGGAGACACCAAATGATACGAACACAGATATACCTGACAGAGCGGCAGCGTGCCGAATTAACAACCATTTCAAAGATTCTTGGGAAAAAGCAAAGCGAACTCATACGAGAGGCTGTTGATCATTTCATTGATGAATCTGGAAGCAGCCGGCGTGAGTTAGTATTACGCGAGGCTGCCGGGATGTGGAAGGATCGCACTGATCTTCCTGATTTCGAGGAAATTCGTACTGAATGGGACAGGATTTAACCATGGAGAGATCATTTCTTCTTGACACAGATATTTTAATTGATTTTTTCCGAGGTTACAACAAAGCAGTGAGTTTTGTTAACAAGTACTCATCGCGCATTCTCCTTTCTTCCATCGGTGTTGCAGAGTTGTATGCCGGAGTTAAAGAAGGGGCGGAACAAACTTCATTGGAGAACTTTGTTTCGCTTTTTCGTGTTGTGCCTGTAACTGCTGAAATCGCAAAGGCTGGAGGGCTGTACAAACGGGATTATGGAAAATCCCATGGTGTTAGGCTTGGGGATGCAATAATGGCCGCTACATCTAAAGCCGAGAATGCAGAGTTGAAGACTCTCAATACTAAGCACTACCCAATGATAAATGGTCTAACACCTGCTTACAACAAGTAAGTCAGCGGGATGAACTTTCTCTCGCGCGAGCCTTGACTTACTCCTAACTCCTGACGTTGGGAGCTATTGGAGGTTAGAATCTGATGATTGTGTATAATTTCCACCCCGGATGGGTGGTGTCGGCCTTTTCGGCAATCGGTGGACGTACCCGAGAAGTGCTTCTTACCGATTACAACGACCTTGCTTGAAATAAACGAGGGCGGCATACGCGTCAGCGCTGACAAGAATGACCGCGAGGGATTTAATGTCAACTACTATGACATGCCGCTGGTAGACAACACCACGCTTGGCGATTTCACATATTCGATTGTCCTGTCTGACATTGATCAGAAAAACCGAAAGGCCACTGTAAAGGTGGTAATACTGCCTGAACATTTCTACAGCGCGCGTAATGGATTGAATTTTGATCAGATTATCGGGGACTGGATGCTGGATATCTATAAGGAATCACTCTTTTTTTCATCAAGCATCGAGCATCCGGGATCAATCAGATAACACCTATGCGGGAGAAAAAACCTGTGTCAGTCAAGATTGTGATACTGGGCGCCGGACCAGGGGGGTATGTGGCGGCCATACGGGCCGCCCAGCGGGGGGCCGAGGTAACCGTCATCGAGCAGGACCAGGTGGGGGGCACCTGCCTTAACCGGGGATGTATCCCGTCAAAGGTCATGAAGACTACCGCTGAGATGCTCGAACGATTTCAAAGGGCTTCGGAGTTCGGGCTGACGGTGAAGGGGCCCGTTGTTCCAGATATGGGGCGGTTGATGGATAGAAAGCAGAAGGTGGTGCAGGACCAGGTCAAAGGGATACTCAGGCTTCTCAGCCACCATAAGATCAGGTATGTCAGGGGAACCGGCCGTATTGCTGGGCCGGACCGCGTCCAGGTTAAGGGTGGAGGGGCTGATCAGGTGGATCTACCCTGGGACAGCCTTGTCCTGGCCCTGGGTTCGGAACCGCTGCCCATATCAGGACTTCCCTTTGACGGAGAAAGGGTCATATCCAGCACCCATGCACTCAATCTCACGGAAATTCCTGGATCCATCCTGATAGTGGGCGGTGGGGTCATCGGGTGCGAGTTTGCGTTTATCTTGTCATCTCTCGGTTCACGGGTAACGGTGATGAAGGCCCATGACAGTCTCTTCGCCCTTGCTTTCGTTAATGATGACTCATCCAAGGTCCTCCAGAGTGAACTGAAAAAACGCAGGATAAAGATTATGCTTAATCGTACCGTGGAGGGGATCGATGAAAACGGGAGAAGACTCCGGGTAGCTGTTGGAGCTTCTCCTTCGGCATTGAAATCCAGGGGCAGGGATGTGAGACCCGCGGCAGTGGAGGTGGACAAGGTCCTTGTCTGTATAGGTCGCATGGCCACCACTGGCGGGATCGGCCTTGAGACCTTGGGGATCAGGACCGACCAGAGGGGATGGATAATGGCAGATGAACGGATGGAGACAAATATCCCCCATGTGTATGCCATTGGAGATGTATTGGGACCGGATAAGATCATGCTTGCCCACGTGGCCTCGGCAGAAGGGTCTGTGGCGGCCATAAACGCCACCGGCGGGAACAGCAGGATGAACTACGGTGCGGTTCCGGGAGCTATCTTTACCATGCCGGAAGTGGCCGACGTGGGACTGACCGAGGTCCAGGCCAGGGAAAAAGGATTCAATGTCAGGTCCGATACGGTGCTCTTCCGTACCCTTGGAAAGGCTCAGGTAATCGGAGAAATAGCAGGGCAGGCCAAGATCGTCTCGGATGCCGGGTCGGGCGGGATCTTAGGTGTTCACATGATCGGACCGCACGCAGCCGATCTTATCGCAGAGGCGACCCTGGCCGTCCAGACTGGGTGCAGCGTAAGGGACCTTGCCAAAACCATACACGCCCATCCCACCCTTTCCGAGGTGATGGGGGAGGCCGCCTTTCGGGCCACGGACATGCCGTTACATGGGTAGGGCAGGATGAAGTACAAGGAGGAATGACATGAACGTACTTTTTATTATTGCCACTGACGACGCTGAAACCGTTTACAACGCCATGAGGCTGGCAAACGTGGGGGTGGAAAAGGGAGACGAGATCAGCGTTTTCATGCTTGGAAAAGGGGTATGTTTTGAAAAGTGCGATAAGTCCGAATTTGATGTGATGGGGCAGATGAACAAGTTCGAAGGGGATTTTTACGTCTGAGGGGTCTGCATGAAGTCCCACGGTCTGGTGGGATCAGGCACCTGCCCCATAGGCTGGATGGATGACCTTTATGAACTGGCCATGGAGGCGGACAAGGTGATCACCTTTTAGAAAAGGCATGGCCCGCAGGGATCGGTTTTTTCAAGGACGGGGTAAGCGGCCCACGGAGCCCCGGCCGAGTCTGTTCAGGCACGGGAGGCCCCGTCGCGATGGCCTGGATGTTTCACTCTCCAAAGGTGGTATAGCGGATGACATCTCCGTCCCTGAACGCCCGGGCCAGTTCCATGTGGCGCAGGGTCGCAAAGTTTATCCTGAAATCGGTGGCTGATATTTTCAGGGCCTCGCATATCTCCTCCTGTGTCAGGGGGCCGTTTTCGCGGATAAGGGCCATGATCCGTTCCTGAACCGGGGTCAGTGAGGGGTTGCGTCCCGCTTCCTTCTTGGCAGTATATACGGCCCAGGGGTCACACGTCTTAGGTGCCGCCCTCACGTCCAGGTAGCAGTCCTCGCAAAGGGTCTGGCCGGCATGCTCGTAGGAATCGCCCGTGTTCAAATCTGCGCCGCATTTATCGCACTTCATGGAACCATCCCTCCTTTCTTTTTCTACTGAAGATAATGTGTCTGCAGGCATTTTCAAGTGGGTAAAAGATGATGGTGGAGAAAAGAGGGGGGCAACTGCAGAGGACTGGCCGCGAGGGGGGTGACCCCTTGTCCACGCCTGCGTGTTGTGGAAAAGGGGGGAGGCATGGTGCGCACTGTTCATGATCAGGCCTGCGCATGGGCTATTTGACAATATCTGAATCTGTGCTATAGAGTTTCAGATAAAGATTTTGGCAAGGCCAGAGGGAGGAATCGGAGTAAGTCGTACCCATAGTACGTCGTCGACGATTCCGACCGATAACGCAGTCCAAAATCTTTATCTGGAAGTCTATAACTTGAAAGACAGGCAAACCGCATAATACTGGCCCGCCAAAGGAGAATAACAGTGGAAAAAGTGCGCTTTTCAATCCCCAACATATCATGCGGGCACTGCGTGATGACCATCAAGAACGAACTGGGCGACCTTCCAGGGGTTACCGGGGTGGAAGGGAGCCACGAGACCAAGACCGTTGATGTGGAGTGGGAGGCCCCTGCTACCCTGGAGAAGATAAAGGCCACCTTGCAGGAAATCAACTATCCGGCGGCCTGAAAATCCATGACAGAGCATAAGTACACCTTGCCCGTTACCGGCATGACATGCGCCAACTGCGCGGCCAACATAGAGCGGGGCGTCAAGAAGTTAGATGGGGTGGTGGGGGCCACCGTCAACTTTGCGGCTGAGAACGCGTCCGTGGAGTTTGATCCCCAGAAGATCAACCTCCAGGACGTGGTGGAAAAGATCAAGAGGTCTGGGTACGGGGTGACCACCAACAGGGTGGAGATGCCCGTTACCGGCATGACCTGTGCCAACTGCGCGGCCAACGTTGAACGTGCCCTGAACAGGAAGGTCCCGGGGGTGGTGAGCGCCGGGGTGAACTTCGCCACGGAGCGGGCCTCAGTGGAGTATATTTCCGGGATTACAGGCCCGGACGAGATCGTCAGGGCCATTGAAAAGGCCGGTTACGGGGCCGTGGCTCCGGAAGACGGACTGGACGACGAGGATGCCGAGCGGAAGGCCAGGGACAGCGAGATCAGGGATCAGACCGGAAAGTTCTTCATCGGGGTCTTGTTCGCCCTTCCCCTTTTCCTCTTGAGCATGGCACGGGACTTCAGCCTGATCGGCCAGTGGAGCCATGCCCCATGGGTCAACTGGTTTTTCTGGGCCCTGGCCACCCCCGTCCAGTTCTACACGGGCTGGGATTACTACGTGGGGGGGTATAAGAGCCTGAGGAACGGGAGTGCCAACATGGACGTACTGGTGGCCATGGGGTCATCGGTGGCCTACTTTTACTCCCTGGTGGTTCTTCTCTTTCCCGCTGCGGGCTCCCACGTCTATTTTGAGACCTCGGCGGTGATCATCACCCTTATCAAATTAGGCAAGATGTTAGAGGCCCGCACCAAGGGCCGCACGGGCGGAGCCATCCGCAGACTGATCGGCCTGCGGCCCAAGACCGCAACGATAGTGGAACAGGGAGAGGAAAGGGAAGTGCCCCTGATTAGGGTCAGGAAGGGCGACACGGTCGTTGTGCGTCCGGGCGAACGCATACCTGTGGATGGGATAGTTACGGACGGGGCATCGGCAGTGGATGAGTCCATGCTCAGCGGCGAGCCTCTCCCTGTGGACAAGCATGCCGGAGATACGGTGGTGGGGGGAACCATCAACGGGGAAGGCCTCTTGCGCTTTACCGCCACACGGGTTGGCAGGGAGACCGCCCTTGCTCAGATTATCTGTCTGGTGCAGGAGGCCCAGGGCAGCAAGGCCCCTATCCAGGCCCTGGCCGACAGGGTGGCGGCCATATTCGTTCCTGCCATCATCGCCATTGCCTTCCTGGTCTTCTTTTTATGGTGGGGGATCACCGGTGACTTCGTCCCCCCCATGATCAGGCTGGTGGCCGTGCTGGTCATCGCCTGCCCCTGCGCCCTGGGTCTTGCAACCCCTACCGCCATTATGGCGGGCACGGGCAAGGGGGCGGAAAAAGGGATCCTGTTCAAGAGCAGCCAGGCACTGGAAACGGCCAACAAGCTCAACACCATGGTGCTTGACAAGACAGGGACCATCACCATGGGAAAACCCTCTGTAGCAGATATAGTCAGACTGGGACCTTTGTACAAAGATCCGGAACAGCTCCTTCATCTTGCGGCATCGGTGGAAAAGGGATCTGAACACCCCCTGGGCAAGGCGATCGTACAGGAGGCCCGGAACCGCAACCTGGACCCTGTTGATCCGGAAGGGTTCAAGGCCGAGGGCGGTCTTGGGGTCAGGGCACGCATAGGGGGTAAGGAGGTGCTGGTGGGAAAACCTGGATGGTTTGAGAGTCTGGGCCTTGACATCAGCCCTGCCCACGAAAAGGTGGCCGGCCTCCAGGCAGAGGGTAAGACGGTGATGGCGGTGGTTGAGGATGGGACCCTTTGCGGACTCATAGCCGTGTCCGATTCCCTTAAACCGGAATCCAGGGAGGCCGTTGTTAGGCTCCATGAGCAACGGCTCAAGGTGATTATGCTGACCGGTGACAATCTGCAGACGGCCCGGACCATCGGTGCCCAGGTGGGTATTGACGATGTTTTCGCGGAAGTGCGTCCGGAAGAGAAATCTCTCAGGGTGAAGGATCTTCAGGAAAAGGGGGAGCGGGTCGGTATGGTGGGTGACGGGATCAACGACGCCCCGGCCCTTGCCCAGGCCGATGTGGGTCTGGCCATAGGAACCGGCACTGACGTGGCCATAGAGACTGCCGGCGTTATCCTCTCCAGCGGGAGCCTCATGGGGGTGCCCCGGGCCATTGAGCTTAGCAGGGCCACCATGAAGACCATCCGGCAGAATCTGTTCTGGGCATTCGGCTATAATGTGATACTGATCCCCATAGCCGCAGGGATACTCTATCCCTTTGAATCTCTCCCCCTCATGCTCCGGCAGCTTCATCCCATACTGGCAGCCCTGGCCATGGCCTTCAGCAGTATCTCGGTGGTAAGCAACAGCCTGCGTCTGTACAGGACAAGGATCAGTTAGAAAAACTTCAGCATTTCCCCCATGGGAAGCAGGAGTGCGGCACTTGAAACTCGACATCGTCATTCCCATCTATAACGAGGAGGAAACCCTCCCCTTTCTTCACGACAGGCTGGTGAAGGTCTGTGACGCCCTGCCCGATACCCAATGGCGCGTGATCTATGTGAACGACGGGAGCACTGACCAGTCCCTTGAAATCATGGTAAAACAGAGAGAGACCGATCCGAGGTTCGCCATTGCGGAGCTTTCACGTAACTCCGGCCACCAGGCCGCAATCACCGCGGGCCTGCACCACTCGAGCGGTGATGCGGTGATAGTGATGGACGGGGATCTCCAGGATCCGCCTGAACTGATTCCGGAGTTGATCTCATGCTGGAGGGGGGAGGCAAATGTAGTCATGGCCCGCCGTCGCAGCCGCAGGGACAAGGGCCTTCGCAGGGTGGGATTCAACCTCTTTCACAGGGTGTTCACCTGGATAACCGACTTCCCTGTCCCCCCCGATACGGGTATCTTCGGCCTCCTTGACCGGCAGGCCGCCGAGGAACTGAAGAGGCTGCCTGAGCAGAACCGGTATTTCCCCGGCCTTAGGAGTTGGGTGGGGCTGAATCAGCAGGTAGTCTATTATGACCGGGATGAGCGGGGTGGAGGCAAACCCAAGCAGTCGTTGAAGAGGCTTGCCCGTTACGCCCTTGACGCCGTATTCAGCTTTTCCTACAAGCCCCTGAGGGTCATGACCAGCGCGGGGATTGTAATCAGCGCCGTCGGTTTTATGCTGGCCTGTTTTTTTATCATAAAAAGGCTGATGGGCGTTGAAGTTGCCCAGACCGGTTTTACCACCCTGGTGACCCTGATGCTCTTTTTAGGGGGCATCCAGCTTATCGCCATCGGACTTGTTGGGGAATACCTGGCCAGGATTTACGATGAGGTCAAGCAGAGGCCCCTTTTTATTGTCAGACAAACCCACGGCCTGGAGAAAACCGGCAGGAATGGGGGGTGATCCCGTGGAGGGTCATGGAATTGAAAAACACGTCCCCCTGTTCCTGCTGCCCGTTGTCTTTGCCATCTATCTCATTACAGCCGCCCCTACCGTATACCTGGGTGACAGCGGCGAGTTCACTGCCGCCGCCTTCTCTCTCGGTATCCCCCACAACAGCGGCTATCCCCTCTACTCTCTTGTGGGAAAGATATTCTGCTTGATTCCCCTGGGAAACGTGGGTTTCAGGATGAATCTCATGTCGGCCCTTTTTGCCTCCATCACGGTCCTCCTAACCTACGATATCATACTCCGGTTTACCCGCAAGATTTTGTGCTCCTTGACGGCCGCCTGTTTTCTTGCCTTTACGCCCCTGTTCTGGTCGCAGACCGTATCCGCTGAAGTCTATCCCCTTCATTGTTTTTTTATGGCCCTCATGATCGGCCTCCTGTGGCAGTGGGATCAGGAGAGGGATTTCAGGCAGCTCCTCCTGTTCGTTTTCGTCACAGGATTAAGCTTCGCCAATCACATGCAGACAGTCATGTTGGCACCACCAGTGCTGTACTTCATAATTTCAGGTGATAAAAGGGTCCTTTTCACTCCAAGGCGTTTTACGGCCGTGTCAATCTTTTTCATCCTTCCCCTGCTCCTCTACCTTTACCTCCCCCTTCGCACCCAGGCCGGGGCCGCCATCCACTGGGGCGACCCGGATAATCTTGAGCGTTTCCTGGCCCACGTGACCGCAACCGCCCACAGGGGAGCCTACGTGTTCAGCGCCGGGCCTTCCGAATATCTCTCCAGGTTTATAGACGGGCTGCGTGTTATTTCCCGTCAATACGGGGTATTGCTGTTCCTTTCCCTGTGGGGCTGGATGGGGCTGTCGTCCCTGCGCTGGAAAATCTTTTTCGTGGGGGTCCTCCTTTGCGACATGTTTTACACGGTGTTTCTGAACATCATTTCTCTGGAAATAACCCCCTTTCCCCTCCCCTCTTCCATTGTACTTGCAATCCTTATGGGCATGGGGCTGAACCGCCTGATCCAGTGGGCCGGAAGGCAAAAAAAAATCGGAACCGGGGTGAGAAGGGCCCTGTCAGCCGCTTTCTGCCTGACGCCCCTTTTGGCCCTAACAACGAATTTTGGTCTTTGCGATCAGAGCAAAAACTATACGGCCTATGAGCACGCCTTGAACATATTCAGGACCGTGGACCCGGGCAGCACCATTTTTCTGGACGGAGACAACAACGTATTTCCGGTGGCCTATGGAAGGATCGTGGAGGGTATGGGAGAGGCCGTAACCCTGCACGACAGGCATAACGTAATATTCAAGTGGGTCCTCCCGCGGTACCCCTTTACCTTCGCAGGTTCATGGGAGGAGCTGGAGTCAGCAGTAATCAACAGGATCATAACTCACGGTTCCCACAGGGGAGTCTACTTTGCGGTAATGAACCCGTTTAACCTGTCCCTGCCCAAGGGGTATGGGATCAGGCCCTTCGGCATCCTCCTGAGGATTGTTCACGGAGACTCCAACAAGGCGCCTCCGGACAAGATCTGGGATTACTACTACACCAAGAGCTACTACGACAACTTCAACCGGGACTACATGAACCGTGAGGTGACGTGCCGTTACTTTTTCCGGCTTGGCGAGGGCCTCTACCTTGGAGGAAAACCCAGAGAAGGGCTCAGGATGCTTAGACTTGCGTCTGCAATGGGCTACGACGATACCTCCATGCATTCGGATCTAGGGGTCTTCTACGCAGACCATGGGCTTTTTGAAAAGGCCCGCGGGGAACTTGAAAAGGCCCTTGAGTTCCACGACAATCTCAGCGGAGTCCTCAACAACTGGGGGTACTGCTACCATAAGGAGGGAGAGTATGAAAAGGCCGTGCCCTTTTTCAAGAGGGCCATACACCTGGAGCCTGACAACCATTCCTACTACAACAACCTCGGATTTACGTTGAGCCGCATGGGTGACAGGGAAGGCGCCGCATCGGTGTTCAGGAAATCTCTTTCGATTAAACGCGATCAGCCCGAAATAGTGGAATTCATGCGCAAACACGATTTGCCCTGTGAACCGGATGAACGGATATCCCAGTAAGAGGACCATCGCACTGTGTCTTTCCCTGGTCTGCTGCGCTGTTGTGGCCCTGACCCTGGATGATTACGGGATCACGTGGGATGAGGGGAGCTATGTTATCGCGGGCCGAACCTACCTTCAATGGCTGGACAGCCCTTCCATTGAAACTATAGACAGGTTCTGGTCACTGAATCACGAACATCCCCCGCTTGTGAAGGTTATGGTCGCCGCAACCGGGCGCCTTTTCGGCAGTATACCTTTTCTTCCGGGCAGTGAAATCCCGGCCTTCAGGTCTGCCATCCTCATCTTCGTTTTCGTTCTGACCTACGCCCTCTTCTCCTTTGCCTCTGAGCTTTACGGCAGGGGTATAGGCATTTTGGTAGCACTGTCGTTCTTTTTCCTACCAAGGGTGTTTTTTCACTCTCATCTGGCGGCCCTTGACTACCCTCTGACCGCTTTGTGGTTCCTGGTGGTATACCTTTACTGGAAGGGGATGGAAAGGGGATGGGGATGGATCGTTTCAGCCTCCGTTCTGTTAGGCCTGGCCCTGCTCATAAAGCTGACTGCCCTCTTTATCTACATCCCCCTCGTCCTGTGCTGGATTATGGCAACCCACGAAAGGTTTAAACAGCAGAGGGAGGTGGGCAAAGGCTCATGGTTGAAAAGACTGGTCCCTCAACTCTGGAGGCTCGTTCCCCTGTTTTTCATTCCTCCCCTTGTTTTTGTAGGTCTCTGGCCCTGGTTGTGGGAGAATACCCTTGAGAGACTGGTTCAGTACGTCGCTTTTCATGCGGATCATTTTACTATACCCGTATTTTATCTCGGGAGGGAGTACGTTGTTGCCCCGTGGCATTATCCCCTTGTATTTCTTTCGGCCACCGTTCCCTTGATCGTACTGGCCCCGCTTCTGGTGGGCATTTACAAGAGTGCCTCCTTCGGTAACAGGAAGGCAAACACCTTTATCCTCTTCAATGCGTTTTTTCCCGTCCTGCTGCTATCTCTTCCCGGTGTTCCAAAGTACGACGGGGTAAGGCTTTTCCTCCCCTCTTTTCCGTTCCTCTGCATGGTTTCCGGATTGGGGTTGAAGTACCTGCTCCAAAGGTTCAGAGGAGGGGGGCTGCTGAAATCCGCTGCGGGCCTTTACCTGTTTCTTTTTGTGTTATCAGTTTACGTCTCAGTTATCAGGACCCATCCATACCAGTCCTCATATTTTAACGAGGTAATGGGAGGTACGGTTGGGGCCTCTATGAAAGGATTTGAGCACGAGTACTGGGGGAGTTCGTATCTGGGAACTCTGGGGTGGCTTAACAGGAACAGCTCCAAGTCGTTCTGGCTGGCCATGGCGGATATTGATCCCAAGGCACGCTTTCCATTCGATCTGTACAGGGAAGCGGGCCTTCTTGATGGCAAGGTGAGGTTTACCTCAAGGGACAAGGCCGACTACGTTATTCTGCTTATCCGGCAGGGCTTCTTTGACAGGGAGATGTGGAACTGGTTCCTCAATGAGACTCCTGTCTTTTCCGTAAGGCTGTCAGACACGCTTCTGGTCGGCATTTACAGGAACAGGAAATGACTGTATTTTAGCGAACTGAGCCGGGCACTGGGTTCCTGATACAGGGGGCGATTACCTGCTCCTTTGGATATGGCCGGTCTGGTGTTGGATTATTCGGGTCGATCAAAGACGGTATGAGCTTTCAGTTAAAAATCTTGAGAAGAGGTCGCTCCGTCTGGGGAGGAAGCTCCCCTATCCTGTACGTATGGCTCCTCGGACTGGTCCTGCGAACACTGCATCTTGTTCTGAGCTCGGATAACCCGCTCCTCTATATGCCGATTCTGGATGAGAAGTACTACGTGGACATGGGGAAGATGATATCAGCAGGCCACTGGGAGGGAGGAAACGGGGTGTTTTTCATGGATCCCCTTTACGGTTATTTCCTGGGCCTGGTCTTCCTCGTCTTTGGATACAATTTGACCGTGGTACGCCTGGTTCAGATTCTTATCGACTCTTTCAGCGTGGTCCTTATCAATATGATCGGAACGAGAATATGGAACAGGAAAACGGGCCTGGTCGCCTCCCTCCTTTACGCCGTTTACCCTGTGTCACTCTTTTATTCCCTTCTCATCCTCAAGACCACCCTGACAATCTCCATGCTCCTTTGCTTTACCGTCCTGCTAATCCGTTCACTGGAGAGAAAGGGGCAGTTTAACTGGTATGCCTTGGGCCTTTTTGGGGGGCTTCTCACTTTTCTCAGGGGAAATATGGTACTCCTGATCCCCTTCACTATCTTCATTATCCCCGTTTATAGACCT
>Ga0136651_10000349_pt1 | contig 24882 bp, 29 predicted proteins | sample Mar14236cmmetaG_FD_94867 | JGI IMG/M metagenome (GOLD analysis project Ga0136651, IMG submission 94867) | Marine hydrothermal vent microbial communities from Guaymas Basin, Gulf of California to study Microbial Dark Matter (Phase II) - Marker... ... | reverse complement strand
TTTGAACTCTGAACCTTTGAACTCTGAACCTTTGAACCCCTATAGGGTAATTTATTAAATGGATCTGGGAACACTTTTAGGAATTGTAAGTGGTTTTGGTCTTGTGATCATTGCCATGAGTATGGGCGGCGGACTGGGTGCCTTTATAAACGTACCATCTTTAATGATTGTATGTGGTGGTACTATGGGTGCTGTATTAATCAATTACCCTATCTCGGATGTCCTTGGGGTAATAAAAGTAGCTAAAAACGCATTTTTTAGTGAAAAGGTAAAGACTGAAAATATTATTCAGAAGTTGGTAGAGATGTCAAAGGTCTCGCGACGCGAAGGTATATTAGGTTTAGAAAAGACACTAAAAGATATCGAAGACCCTTTTTTTGTTAAGGCATTAACATTGATGATAGATGGTATTGAATCATCCAAACTGTCCGAGCTGCTTGATACGGAAGTTGAGTACATTGAGGAGAGACATAGATTGGGCGCAGAGATATTTATGACAATGGGAAATTTTGCACCGGCTATGGGCATGATAGGTACATTGATTGGATTAGTAAAAATGTTGATGCAAATGGATGATCCGAGCTCTATCGGCCCGGCTATGGCAGTGGCCCTTATTACCACCTTTTATGGCGTCATTTTAGCAAATTTGGTCTTTCTTCCTATTTCCGGCAAACTAAGGACGCGAAGTGCCCAAGAACTCGCTGCGAAACAATTAATTATGAGTGGCATCTTATCCGTCCAGTCAGGGGATAATCCAAGGATGTTAGAACAGAAGCTTCATTCATTTGTGCCCCCGAAAGAAAGGAAGACGGTCTTTTAGGCATGGGTTATGGATCCAATAAAAAGAAAAGTGGAAAAGAGGTATCTGCTGCCGGGTGGGAGTCAATATATTGTTCTCTCGTGCTGATCTTGGTGGCCTTTTTCGCCTTGCTCGTATCTTATTCAACTATTGATGGTAGTAAAGTAACAAACTTTAAACGTGGATATAAGGGTTCGTTAAGCCAGTATAGTAGAGATTTGTCAGCTAATGGTATGCTAGAAAATCCGATATACACCGGGGGCACAGGCATACAGCCATCTATATCAGGTATTACAGAAGCTGAGAAAGCTTCTATTGCATCAGTTATGCAATCATTAAAGGAATATTACAAAAAGATGGGATTAGGTGAATCTGTTAATATAGATTGGACTCATGAAGGATTTAAGGTTAATTTTGCAACTAATATATTGTTTGCCCCAGGACTCTCTATAGTGAATAGAGAAGCATATCCTTATCTTGATCAAATAATTACAATAGCGCTAAAAAATCCTTTTTTTATAAGAATCGAAGGGCATACCGATGACATTCCGATAAATACTCCTGAATTTCCATCAAATTGGGAATTATCAACCGCCCGGTCGGTAAATGTCCTGCGATATTTTATTAAGAATAAAATCCCTGCAGAAAGATTAGCTGCCGTTGGATTCAGCCAGTATCATCCTGTCAAATCCAACGATACGCCTGAGGGCAGGCAGGAAAACCGCAGGGTTGAGATATATTTTCAATTGCAGAAAAAACAAGGATTGAATTTATATCAGGGTATTAATTGAAGAAGAGTTCTAAAAATTCAAGAGAGAAGGGGGGTAATTGGTTAGCTACCTTTAACGATATGGTTACTCTGCTTCTTACATTCTTTGTTTTGGTCCTTTCAATGTCGAAACTTGATGTAGCCAAAGTGAAAGAAGCGGTTTATGCAATAAATGATGCCTTCGGAATGTTAAGTTCTAACTCAATAGGTGACATAAAAGCTTTCGAGCCCTTCGTTATTCCAATAAAGAGCCGACGCTCAAACTTAAGTGAAAAAAGAAGAGAATTGGCCGAGCATATAGACAAGATAGGCAATATGGATGCAAGGGTAATTGAAGGAGGAATTTCCATTATTCTAAAGGAAAAGTTGTTTTTCAAAACAGGTATGTCCGAAATTGAAGAGAAAAATTATCCTGTTCTTGAAAATTTGTCTTCTATTCTTCAAAAAACTGACTGTCAAATAAGGGTGGAAGGGCATACAGATGATATACCAATAGAAAACAAACGTTTTTCGTCAAACTGGGAACTTTCAGTGGCTCGAGCCGTGAACGTTGTTAAATATTTAATTTCTAAAGGCAATATCTCTCCTGCAAGGCTGTCTGCATCGGGTTATGGAGATTCGAGACCCCTTTATCCAAATGTGAGTGACCACAACAGGGAACTCAACAGGAGGGTGGGTATAATTTTGACTATAAGCGAAAATTAATAAGGGAATTCAATGGCTGAAGAAGAAATCAAAGAAGAAGTTGCTATTGCGGAAAATGATACAAAGAAAATTTCGTCGTTACTGAAGTGGATTATAATCTCTCTAGCGATTGTATTTTTAGTGGCCGCTGCTTCCGGGGGTTTTTGGTACTACAGGACCCACCTTTCCGAGCCTGCTGAAAAGCCAGTTGAACAAACAGTTGATGTGAAGAAGGGCATTTGGCCTATGGATAGCATTATCGTAAATTTGATGGATAACAATGGCGAAAGATATTTGAAGATAACAATCCAATTAGAAACTTCTAATGAAGATTGTATTCCGGAATTAGATTCATTAAAGCCGAAAATAATGGATGGTCTTGTGGATCTTCTTTCTTCAAAAGAATACATACAAATAGTAGGTTTTGAGGGAAAACAGCGTCTTAGAGATGAAATTGCCATACGCGTGAATAACTATCTTGAGAAAGGTCAAATTACAAGAGTTTACTTTACTGAATTTATTATACAATAGAGTCTAGTAAAATCCGAACCGGAGCGCATAAATGTCTCAGATATTATCGCAGGAAGAGGTGAACGCTCTCTTAAACGGAATATCCGGGGGAGAGATTGAAACTGAACAAGAGGAAGTCCCTGACGACTCAGTAATTCAAACTTACGATTTAACCAGCCAAGGTAAGGTCGTAAGAGAGAGAATGCCGGTTCTGGAGATGATAATTGAAAAGTTCACTCAGATGTTCGCGGCTAGTTTGTCATCTTTGTTAAAAAAGATCATCAATGTGAATGTTATGCGTGTGGATATGCTCAAGTACGGGGAATTTGTGAAAGGTATCCCTTTGCCTGCAAGTTTGCATATTTTCAGAATGGAACCCTTAGGGGGCAGTTCAGTATTGATTCTTGAATCACGGGTCATATTTGCATTTGTTGATATTATGTTCGGCGGATCTGGACGGAAGACATTTAAAATCGAGGGCAGAAATTTTACAAATATAGAAAATAATCTCATAAAGAGGGTTATTTTGAGTTCTTTGTCTGATTTTGAGAGGGCATGGAAACCAATTATGGATCTCGATGTTGTCTATCTGAGATCTGAAATTAATCCGCAATTCGCACAAATTATAGCATCCACTGATGTTGCGGTTGTTATAAATCTTGAGATCGATTTGGGCTTTTCTACAGGCACAATAACTTTATGTATGCCTTATTCAATGATAGAGCCAATCAAAGAAAAATTACATGGAGCCTACCAGGATGAAACATTAAGGAGCAATAAGGAGTGGGCGTCTAGACTTGAAGATAGTCTTAAATTATCGGAAGTGAACATGATCGTCGAGTTGGGCAGAACGGAGCTTACGGGAAGAGAGATTATAAGTTTGAAGAATGGCGATGTGATTCCCTTGGATCATTGTTACACTGATGATCTGGATATTTATATAGAAGATAAGATTAAATTTAGGGGAAAACCAGGAATATATAAGGGGAGTCAGGCAGTCGAGATATCAGAATTTACTACTATGCATTAAAAGGTGCGCTTATATGGAACAGAATGACTTGATTGAAGAAGCAAAAGAGACAAAAGAGGATGAAGATATTGGCTGGGATGATGTTCAGGATGAATTGGAGGAGGCTAAGCGGTCAACCACTGAAAAAGAGGCCAGCACCGTCAAATTTGAAAAGATAAAAAGAAATGAGGCAAACGTGTCATCACTGGATTTGGACTTCATTTTGGACATTCCCATTACAGTGACTGTTGAGTTGGGTAGAGGCAAAATGTTGTTAGGTAAACTTCTTCAGTTGGGGCAAGGTTCAGTTGTGGAGTTAACGAAACTTGCAGGTGAACCAATGGATATTTTTGCCAATAATAGGTTGATTGCCAAGGGTGAAGTGATTGTAGTTAACGAAAAATTCGGAGTTAGGTTGACGGATGTTGTCTCTACGGCGGAGAGAATTAATAAACTTAAATAATTAGGGGTTATGGCATGAAATTCAAAGAATCCAGAGCAGGTTTACGAGCGGGACAAAGAGTTTCCAAGACACTTGGCTGTCAGATACAAAGGTATGAAGGCCAAATTTTCAATTTCAGCTAATCATATAAGAATTTGATATATAATGAATTCACCGGATTTGATTCCATCTTTTTTGAAAATGATATCGGCTCTTGCCATTACATTGGGTATCATGATTATAGCTATATACTTGCTCAAAAAAGCTATAAAGAGAACAGGAGTAATAAATGATGGATTGATAAAAATTTTGTCTACTAAATATTTGGGACCTAAGAACAGTATCATGTTAATTGATATATTAGGGGATATTTTGGTAATTGGTGTCTCAAGTAATCAGATATCTTTGTTGACAAAAATCGTAGATAATGACTCACTTGAAAAACTCAACGGTATCCAAATACAAGGGGATAAAAATCCTCATTTTTCTGATTATTTAATGCATTATAAGACGAAAATATTTTCCCATAGTCATTTTATTAAAAGGAATGAAAAGGGAAATGTATAAGCGCCCAGAAAACAAATGGAAATTATTAATATGCATATTAATAATTTCCGGAATCTTTTTTTTTGCATATCCTGTATGGTGTCAATCCTTATCTATCCCGCCATTAAACTTGACCGTTGATGATGGTCTCGATGAACCTGGTAAGTTAGCAACACTTTTACAATTATTATTTGCCCTGACAATATTATCTCTTGCCCCGGCAATACTAATAATGTTGACGTCATTTACCAGAATTGTTGTTGTTCTATCCCTTTTAAGACATGCTCTGGGCACACAGCAGATGCCGGCAAACCAGATCATTATTGGACTATCTCTCTTTTTGACCTTTTTTATTATGACCCCTGTCTGGAACAATGTAAATAATCAAGCATTACAGCCTTATATAAATGAGCAGATATCGGCTAACGAGGCCTTTGATGAGACATCGCAGGCCGTGAAAAAATTTATGTTAAAGCAGACGAGGGAAAAAGATATTGGATTATTTGTGAAAATTTCCAGAGGAGAGAGGCCTGAGACGCCGGATGATATAGGTTTATCAGTATTAATACCTTCTTTTATAATTAGTGAATTGAAGACAGCTTTTCAGATTGGTTTTATAATTTATTTACCCTTTTTGATACTGGATATGGTTGTAGCCAGTGTACTCTTGTCAATGGGAATGATGATGGTCCCTCCTGTAATGATAAGTTTACCATTTAAATTGCTGCTTTTTGTATTGGCTGATGGGTGGTATTTAATAGTCGGTTCATTGGTCGGTAGCTTTGCTTGAAAATAGAGTATCATTTCTTTTTTCATAAGAAGATATGCACATCGAGAAAACTGAAGGGGACAAATAGTGAATACCGATTTGGTTATAGGGATAGCAGGTGAAGCCATAAAAGTTACTCTATTGCTTTCTGCTCCCATGCTTATTGTTGGTCTTATTGTTGGCCTTATTGTCAGTATATTTCAGGCAGTTACCCAAATTCAGGAAATGACACTAACATTTGTTCCTAAAATAATAGCCGTTATGGTCGCCCTTATGATTGCACTTCCATGGATGATTAATCTCATGGTTAATTATACGCAGAGACTCTTTTCGTCTATACCCATATATATTAGATAAACCTTCATAACTGCCAGCAAGATTTCAGCGGTAACAGGAGGCCAAGCTGAAATTTCCTCAAGTGGGCTGAGTGAATAATTTGTCCTAATTTATACTACTAAGGTCCTTTTGTTAATAAATTATATCCAGCAATTTTTAAACGAGTTTTTAGGTGGATATCTATCAAATAACGGCTGAACAACTGGAACTCTTCATATTTATTTTACTACGAGTGAGTGCTATGGTGGTTACTATTCCAATTTTTGGGAATAGAAATGTCCCGGTAAGGGCAAAGGGGGGGTTGTCTTTGATGATAGCATTCCTTCTTTTCCCTTTTATTAAATTTAATCTTCCACCTCTTGAGATTTTTTCATTAATATTGGGAATGGTGGGAGAAGTCATTATTGGAACTGTGATAGGATTGGCAGGTAGATTAGCCTTTGCTGGTGTACAAATAGCAGGGCAGCTTATAGGTTTTCAAATGGGTTTTGCTGTTGTTAACGTATTTGATCCTATAACAAGTGAACAAGTTTCAATTATAGCTCAATTTCAGTATCTCATTGCAATGTTAATTTTTCTTGCTGTTGATGGTCACCATATTTTTTTGTCTGCTATAGCAGAAAGCTATAGAATTATTTCCCCCCTTGATTTTCACTTTTCAGCAGAATTAATGCAATCAATTGTAGAAATTTCAAAAGATATTTTTATTATTGCAGTCAAGATAGGCGCTCCAGTTATTACTGCATTATTGATGACAAGTATTGGGTTCGGATTAATTGTCAGGACTGTTCCACAAATTAACATACTTATCGTCGGATTTCCCTTAAAGATAGCTATAGGTCTTATTGGGATAGGATTAGGCCTTCCTCTCTTTGCGAAAATAATGGGCACAGTTTTTTTAGAGTATGAGGGTAAATTAAATGTGCTTCTCCATCTAATGTGAGAATATGGCATGCTGAAATTTACGGTATACACTTTTTCCGAAAAGAAATGCACTATCTATTAGTGTGAAAATAAAGCAGCAAAAGATAGACAATTTTTTAATTTGTGGAGTATTCCGAGGATGTCTATTTTTTTGACACAAGCGTCAGTAAATGGTTGGTTTAAACGAAAGTCCGGATTTTTTCAATTTTATTCAGTATTCATTAATATATCGAGGTCATCCCGGTTTTTTAAATTCAAAATTTAAGATTCAAAATTGTGTCTGAATGGCTTTCCCGTTCAGACGCCAGCGTGTGCTTTAAGGGTTTTTAATATGGCTGGACAAAGGTCAGATCAAGAAAAAACTGAAAAGGCAACACCTAAGAAGAGACAAGACGCAAGGAGAAAGGGACAAGTTGCAAAGAGTCAGGAACTCGTATCTGTGGCGGTTTTGCTGGCTTGTTTAGTGGTTTTTTATTTTGGTTCCTACAATATGATCGAAAAGATGCTGGATGTTATGAGGCAGTTATTTGTTGAATCTGCCCAATTCAATATTGATTGTAATAATATTCAGCATTTCTTAGTCGATTTCGCAAATAAAATTTTTGTTTTACTTTTTCCCCTTTTTTTGGCTGTTTTTTCTATTGCTTTGCTTGTCAACTATTTTCAGGTGGGTTTTGTGCTTTCTACAGAATCCATACAACCGAAATTATCCAAGATTAACCCTATTAACGGATTCCAGAGACTTTTCTCTATGAAGTCTCTTGTGGAACTTATTAAGAATGTATTTAAAATTTTGATAGTTGGTTTTCTTGTTTATTTAACCATTAAAGGAGAGATAGAAAATTTTATTCCTTTGTCAGATCAAAGTGTAGGCGAAATATTAGTCTATATTGGTAAACTTGCATTTAAGATTGTTTTTAGAACTTGTTTGTTGCTTATTATTCTCGCAATATTTGATTATCTATATCAAAAATGGGAATTTGAAAAAAATCTTAAGATGTCGAAGCAGGAGGTAAAGGACGAGTTTAAACAAACGGAAGGGGATCCTATTATAAGAGCGAGGATTAAACGCCTTCAGAGGGAGGCGGCCAGAAAAAGAATGATGGCAAGTGTTCCAAAGGCAGATGTAGTTATAACCAACCCCACATATCTTGCAGTAGCTATCCACTATGACCAATCAAAGATGTCTGCTCCCAAGGTGGTTGCGAAAGGTAGAGGTCATGTCGCCGAAAAGATTAAGAAAATCGCCACAGAAAACAAAGTGGCCATTGTTGAAGACAGACCTCTGGCACAGATATTGTATAAAATGGTAAATGTGGATGAGGTAATACCAACAAATTTGTATAAGGCGGTCGCAGAAGTGATGGCCTTTGTTTATAGCATGAGACGATGATTATACTGTAAGACATTTCAAACAATATTTTGCTTTAAGACTCCAAGATACAAGGTACGAAATTTTCCAAGAGTGCGACTTACTTGTCTGCTGGCTTGATTTTTATTGCACAATGCATAAGGGAGGCTGAACAATTGAAACAAGTCCGAGTCGGTTTTTTTAGTGGAATCAGTTTAGGGCTTTAGTTTTTGTTGAGTACATATAAAAATGGCAGATTCTTACGTAAAGACCGGTAATTTTAGCAATATTTTTAAGGGCAGTGATATTATAATGGCCGTAGGAGTAGTTAGTATACTCTTGATCATGATGATACCTCTTAGCCCCTTAGTACTCGATGTTTTTCTCTCTTTTAATATAACACTTTCTTTGTCAATAATGTTAGTCTCTATGCATATATTAAAGCCTTTAGACTTTTCTGTTTTTCCATCTATTCTGCTTATTGCCACCTTATTTCGTTTATCTCTTAATGTTGCTTCTACGCGTCTTATACTTTTACATGGCAATGAAGGTTTAGGGTCGGCAGGCCAGGTTATCAAGGCCTTTGGTCACTTTGTTGTTAGTGGCAATTTTGTGGTTGGGTTCATAGTCTTTTTGGTCCTAGTCTTAATTAACTTTATAGTAATAACTAAAGGCGCTACAAGGATAGCTGAGGTAGCGGCAAGGTTCACACTGGATGCAATGCCCGGGAAACAGATGAGCATCGATGCCGATCTTAATGCAGGACTCATTACAGATGCGGATGCAAGAATAAGACGAACCGAGGTTGAACGGGAAGCCAATTTTTACGGTGCAATGGATGGAGCCAGTAAGTTTGTAAGGGGAGATGCAATAGCAGGGATCGTCATAACTTTGATAAACATCCTGGGTGGTCTGATTGTTGGCGTATTGCAGCAAGGTATGCCGGCATTGGATGCGGCGCATACCTATACCATTCTTACCGTAGGCGACGGTCTTGTGACCCAGATTCCAGCCCTGATTGTATCTACTGCCGCCGGTATGCTTGTGACTCGTTCGACGGCTTCATCTGATCTAAGTGAGGAGATGGGAAATCAGCTTTTTTCCCAGCCAAAGGTGATTGCTTCAACTTCCGTTATGCTTTTTATATTCGGTCTGATTCCCGGTATGCCCAAGTTATCTTTTTGGATTATCTCTCTCGCCCTGGCGGTTTTTGCATATACGTTATTTATTAAATCATCAAGAGAAACCAAAGAAACGAATGCAGAGGTAAAATCTCAAGCTTCAGAAGAAGAATCTGTAGAGACCCTTTTGTCCCTTGACCTTTTGGGACTCGACGTCGGGTATAGCCTAATACCCCTTGTGGATGCGGGGCAAGGGGGTGAAATATTAGAAAGAATCAGGGGGCTTAGAAAACAATTGGCCCTTGAATTGGGCTTTGTCGTAGCAGCTATACATATTAGAGATGATCTTCAATTAAAGTCTAATGAATATATTATTAAACTAAAGGGAATAGAGGTAGCTAGAGGAGAGGTAATGTTAGGGCATTATCTCGCAATTACTAATGGGGATAAACGTATAAAGATACATGGTATAGAGACAAAAGAACCGGCCTTTGGCTTACCAGCAGTCTGGATACACGAAAAAGAAAAAGAAAGCATCCAGGCGAAGGGTATTGTTGTTGTCGATCCAGCAACTGTTATCTCAACTCATTTAGCTGAAGTTATAAAAACACATGCACATGAATTGCTGGATAGACAAAATGTTCAATCTTTGCTGGAAAATTTTGCGATTAATCATCCTAAACTTGTACAGGAACTTGTCCCGGATATAATTCCTCTGGGCACACTGCAGAAGGTGCTGCAAAATCTTTTAAAAGAAAGGATTTCTATCCGCGACTTACTTACAATTTTAGAGACATTGGCCGATTGTGTACCTATAACAAAAGATGTCCATGTATTAGTTGGCTATGTAAGACAGGCTTTGTCAAGAGCTATAACAAAACAATACAAGGACGAAGATGGAAACATCACTGTTGTCATGGTTTCTCCTGACATTGAAGATAATATAGCAAAATCCATTCAGCATACTGAATATGAATCGTTCGTTACAGTTGATCCTGATATCATACATAAAATTGTAAATAATTTTCAAAAATTTGTCAAAATTTTTACCGATAAAGGACGAGAACCGATTATCCTTTGTTCGCCTAATACAAGAATATACTTAAGAAAAATTTTAGAAAAATTTTTCCCCAGTGTAACTGTTATTTCATATAATGAAGTTACACATGATACAAATATTAAATCTCTGGGAATGTTGGTATTGAAAGATGCAGATCAAAAGATATGAAGCCTTGAGCATAAATGAGGGCATGGCAAAGATCAAAGATGAACTGGGCCCTAATGCCATAATTCTCTCTAATAAGAGGCTGAAGGGTGAAAAGGGGTCTTTTGTGGAGATGGTCGCAGCCAGAGATAATTGTTGTGCATCTATATGCAATCTAAATAATATAAAAGATAAAAGAAGTGAACTAGCAATTTTAAATAGTGACGAAGCATTTTCCCCTTTCAGAACAGAAATAGATCAATTAAAACAACTCATAATGGATACAAGAAAGAAAGCTGATATCCATTCTGAGTTGACTGAATTAAAGGAGACCTTGAATACATTATTTGATATACTTGGTATACAAAAGAATGGTAATGTTTCTTCATATTTATCAAAGATTTATTATTATTTTATTTCAATCGGAATATCAAGGCAGAGTGCCTTCCAAATAGTAGAAGAGTTAAAGAATAATTTTTCTCAAAAAGATTTAGAAGATTATCATGGATTGCTCAGAATTGCAGAGGGAATTATAAAGAGATCCATCGCTACATTTTACAAAGATATAACAAAAAAGAGAGTTATCAGTTTTGTTGGTCCTGCTGGGTCAGGAAAAACAACAACTTTGGCAAAACTTGCGGCTAAATTTTTATTTACTGATAAATTGGATATAGGTATTTTAACAACAGATACATATAGAATAGGTGCTACAGAGCAATTAAGGATATATGCTGATATAATGGGTCTTCCTCTAAAACTTATTTGTAAAAAAGAAGAATTCAAGGAAAGTTTAGATGAGTTTGGTGAAAAAGATATTATACTAATAGATACGCCAGGTAAATCGTATAGAGATGGGGATTATTTGTTGAGATTAAAAGAATTGTTTACTGTAGAGTCTGCCATTGAGATCAATCTTATTTTAGATATAACGGCAAATCGGGAAAATATGATAGAGACGGCGGAAAAATTCGGTATCATAGACTATGATAATATCATATTTACTAAGTTAGACGAGGCTAATAATTTTGGCTCAATTTATAATATTATTGATTATGCCGGCAAGCCGGTATTTTATATTACAAATGGCCAAAATGTTCCACAAGATCTTGAGAAAGTAGATCCCGGCAAGCTTGCAAGCCTAATAGTTAAAAATACTATGCTCAATATGGATTCGCGTTCTTAAGGATTGTGAAAAGAGAGGTGTCCCGGTGGATCAGGCTGGATTGTTGAGAGAAATGAGGGGGATGTATAGGGATTATTATGGCATAAATCTTGGAGATAGACAGAAAAAACGCAAAAAAGATGTTCGGGTTATTGCTATAACCAGCGGCAAGGGTGGCGTTGGTAAGACCAATATAGCGGCTAATTTTGCTTACATTTTTTCAAAGATGGGAGAAAGGGTGTTATTGCTTGATGCAGATACAGGACTTGCCAATATAGATGTCATTTTAGGTATTACTCCAGAGTATAGTCTGTTTCATGTCCTTCATGGTGAAAAAACATTATCAGAAGCTACAGTGCAGGGTCCGGGTGGTATCAAGATTTTGCCGGCGGCTTCAGGGATTCAGGAGATGGCGGAGTTATCAGGAGGCCAAAAGCTTACCCTGCTGAAGGAGTTAGATGGTTTTATTGAAAATCTGGATTTTGTGTTTATCGATACGGCCGCAGGAATAGCTGAGAATGTCATGTATTTTAACATGATGGCAGAGGAAATGATTGTAGTAGTTTCTCCCGAGCCCACTTCACTCACAGATGCGTATGCCTTAATTAAATTACTTTACCATAGCTATGCGGCAAAACGTTTTAAGTTGCTTGTTAACATGGTGACAGGTCCCGTCGAGGCCAAGGAAGTTTATGGGAGATTGAACAGTGCAACAGATCATTTTTTAAATTTTTCCATCGAGTATTTAGGATATATCCTTCGTGATAAGACTGTACATGAAGCCGTAAAGCAGCAGACTATGCTGGTAAAATTTTCACCTAATTCCAAGGCGAGCAAATGTCTATTTATGGTTGCCGAGAAATTATATCAAGAGCGGCCGGAAGATTATGAAAGCAAAACAATCAAGGTCTTTGGCGGTACAAATGCTGACAGGTATAACGGATAAAAAAAGGCGAGATGAACTAATAATTCAGTATGCGCCTTTGGTTAAGAATGTTGCCGAGAGGATTGCCTCTAGATTACCGAATCATTTGAATAAAGATGATTTAATCGGTGTTGGTATAATAGGATTGATATCTGCCTTAAAGAAATTTGATGAAACGAAGAATGTATCATTTGCAACATACGCCAGGCTTAGGATCCAGGGAGCTATTTTAGATGAATTGAGGTCAAGAGATTATGTCTCTAGATCGGCGAGAAATAAAGCCAGAAAGCTGGAAAAGGCATTTGCTAAGTTACAGGGGAAGCTTGAACGACATCCAACGGATGACGAAGTATCAGATTATCTCGGCATATCAGTTGACGAATATTATAAGCTCCTTGATGAAACAAGAGGAGTTTGCATCTTGAGTACTGAAAATCTATCCCCTGATTATTGTGAAAAATATGGGACGTATGATATTTTGGAAAAGATTAATCAAAACAATCCTTATTTTATTTTAGCACATAATGAACTGAAAGAAATATTAAAGCGTTCCATAGATTCTTTGTCTCTTAAAGAAAGATTGGTTTTGTCCTTATATTATTATGAAGAATTAACACTGAAGGAAATAGGAATGGTGATGGAATTAACTGAGTCAAGAATTTGCCAAATTCACTCTCAGGCAATATTGAAGTTGAAAAGTAGATTTAAAAAAAGATATGATAAATTTGTTTGATTACTATGCAAGATAATCCTTATAAATAGGGCATAATTATTTATTAAAAAATGGAAAGGATATATTTTATAATATTTTTCTTTTTTACAACGGTCTTTTTATCATATAGTTATGCTATTACACCAGAACAGATTATTGCATTGAAGAAGGCAGGAGTGAGTGATAAAACGATCCAAATAATGTTAGAGCAGGAGAAAGAGCATACAAAAGTAGTTGATGATGGACAAGGTAATATATACATTATTTATTCTACAGGGAAGCCAGCACAAGAAAAGAAGACAGATATTACGGAAGAAGAAAAGTTAGAAAGGGCGTGGAAGCTGCTAGAAAATATCATAATTGATAAAAGGCGTTAAAAGAGGTGTCGGAGCCATGCTTAGATCTCTTGATGTACAGCAGATAATACTACAATCAAATAGTGTTGAACGAGTTCATCAGGTTCAGCAACAGCATCCTGATTTGCAGCAAAAATATTTTGCAGATCAATTAAATAAAGAAAAGTCTTTATTGAAGGAAAAAGTTAAAGATCTTGAAGAGAGTGAGCGACTTTTGATCAAAGAGGAAGATGGAGAATCCCGGAGGGAGAGAAATTCTAAGGGCGGCAAACAAGAGAAGAAAAAAGAGGATACTTCCGGTGTCAGCAATGACATGCCCGCCGATGGGGTTGGGATAAGAGTAGACATAAAGGTATAAGATGACTGTAGAGGTATTACCAGCTGTGCAAATTTTTGCGGATTTCGTGCTATTTTTTGCCATTATATTTTTGATTCGAATAGTCAATCAAGAAATAAAAAAGAGGTCATGTGGAATAGATGCAGAACTTTTACCCGAACTCAAGAAGTTGATAGAAGATTCTCGCAATTCTGCCGATAATCTTCTGCAAACTTTAAATGAGGGCAGGAAATCTTTAAAAGAGACAGCATATGCCCTGGATGAAAAAGAGAAGAGATTAAGGTCTCTTTTAGAAGAGTCCAATAACAGAATTAAAGAATTGAATTCGGGCGATTCTGACCGCAGAGAAAAGTATGAGGAGGTCAGAAAATTGGCCAAACAAGGTCTGGGCGAGAAAGAGATAGCACAAATATTTAATCTAACCGAGGGAGAGGTTTGTCTTATTTTAAATCTTTATCGCAAAAAGAATGAAAACGTCTAACATCTTTCATAATATCCACCCCGATGTGACGTCAGGGACCAGGTCCGTTATTGCAGATTCCCCGAAAAATTTTTTTCTACCCCCACTTTATGTTAATGAAATTATAGAAGCGGATGTCCTGGAAAGAGTCGGCGATAGAAAATTGTTGATTTTACTTAAAACGGCAAAGATTTTAGCGGATTCTGCAATACCGTTTAGGGGGGGTGAAAAAATTACGGTAAAAGTTGAGCAATTGCATCCCAGGATTGTTCTTCATTTTATGCAGAATGAAAAAAAGACAGAATATTCAAAGTTCTTTGATTATCTGAGATACTATCGTTCGAATCCAAGGCTACTCTATGACATCTTTATGAAGCTCGACAAGATATTCAATCAAGAGGGTGTAGGTGAGCTAGTATCACATCTGGGCAAAGAGAATGTAGAGAATATACAGAAAATATTAGAATCTTTAATGATTTCTAAAGAAAATTTGAATGACAGACTTTTTTTAAAGAGCTATGTATACAGATTTGGATATTTAATGGAAAAAGGGGTTAAAGATGCTTTAAGTAGGGGCATCACGAAGACCGTGAATTTCAATGATTCCTCTCGGAATCTTAAAGCATTTTTGATAAGGCTGTCTGATAGGCTTAAACTCTTTACTGAAACCAGAAGTCTGCCTGCGGCAGAAAAGCTTTCCGGTCTTATTAATTCGTCAATAAAGACGATCGAATCCCATCAAGTGATAAATTATCTGTTTCAGGAGCATGAAGGCAAGTATCTGTTTCAGATTCCCATATTATTTCCGGAAAATATGGGATTGGCGGAAATTTTTATTAAATTTGAAAACAAGAATTCAGGAAGCAGAGATCAGCAAAAGCAAAAGCGTATCATGTTTCTATTGAATATGGATGCATTGGGTGACATTATTATTGAAACTACGGTTATGCAAAAGAACATCGGCTGTATTTTGAAATGCAAACATAATGAATTACGTATTTTTATATTGCCTTTTTTGGATGAATTGCGCGCAAAGCTTAAGGATTTGGAATATAAAATAGATTACCTTGAATGTGTAGTAGACACTGATATTTCAGGAGTTGATCAATATTGTCATTTCCATGATTTGTTTGCGCAAGAAAAGATAGATCTTTTAGTATAGTTATTGGGGAAAGATAAGCTATTTTATATGAACACACATAAGAAAAAAGATACTATAGCGGCTACTATAGAATATGACAGCAAAAGGGATGCGGCACCAAGGGTAACTGCCAAAGGGAGGGGGCTGGTAGCTGAAAAGATTATAAAACTGGCTATGGAGCATAATATACCTATTAAGCAAGATCCTGCCCTGGTACAAATTTTAAGCCGACTTGATATCGATGAACAGATTCCCCTTGAGATTTATAAGGCTATTGCTGAAATATTGGCTTTTGTTTATTCAGTCAATGAGCAATATAGAGAGAAGCATATAAAATAAAAAAGCGAGATATTTTTTGTTGACCGCACAGGATGAAGTCCTGATATATATGTATGTAGTTGATCCATTATATCTTGGAAAAAATTGCCTATGAGAACAAAATTGCCTATCTATTAAGACGATTGTAAAACCTCGAATTTTTTCTTAAGGTTTGGAAAAAATTATTTGAGAATCTCAATTATCATAGTCTTTTAGGTTATCTACGATAAAGCGCTGATTCAACAAGGGCTCAACATCCGTTTTTTGTTTAGGGTGTTTTCCTGTCCTAATTTTCTTATCAGATACAGTTTATAGGCTTATACTGCTGTGGCATATAAGTTGCTTCATAACTCTGGAAAAGGTGGAGATCTATGGACAATAATATCAGTATAATAGCACATGAATGTATCAGGCAGATTAATCGGCTTGATAGCGTTACGAATAATATTGCCAATGTTGATACTCCCGGTTTTAAGGCAGAAGAGCTATATTTTTTAAGAGGAAATTCTGAAGGGGTTTCAGGTGAATCCCAACTCAGGCAGATAATGGTGACCAATTATTCGCCGGGAGTTATTCAGAAAACCGATAATGTCCTGGATTTGGCCATACAAGGGGAAGGGTTTTTTGTTGTACAAACAGAAAATGGCCTTGCCTATACAAGAGATGGGAGATTTACGCTTAATGAAAAACAACAACTGGTTACACAAGACGGTAGTTATGTACTCGGCATGTCAGGGAAAATTGTTATTTCAGCCGATAATGTCCGGATCGGTGAAAATGGCGTAATCAATGTAGATGGTAATGAAGTTGATACATTGAAAATTGTAGATTTTCGTAACTTGTCTGACCTCCGTAAGATTGGAAAGGGTCTTTACCAGGATCCGGATGGATCGGCAGAACCAAGCATAAGAAAGAATCCCGAGATCCAATCGGGATATTTAGAGCTTTCCAATGTGCAGGCCATAAGAGAAATGGTAAAGATGATTAATATACAGCGTTCTTTCGAATCATACCAGAAAGTCATGCAGACTATACAAGACCAAGACAAATTATCAACTAACCGTGTTGGAAAACTATAATGAATAACAAGGGGAATAGACATGATAAGGGCTTTATGGACCGCTGCTACGGGTATGCAGGCGCAGCAGATGAATCAGGATGTAGTAGCCAACAACCTGGCTAATATTAATACGGTCGGATTTAAAAAGTCGAGGGCGGAATTTCAGGACCTGATGTATCAGATCCTTTTGAAATCAGGTGTGGAGACATCTTCAGGTGATCAACTGCCGATAGGCATTGAAATCGGCATGGGAGTGAAGCCTGTCTCCGTTCAAAAAATGTTTTCTCAGGGAGACTATCAACAATCCGAAAATGACTTTGACTGGGCGATAGAAGGGGACGGCTTTTTTCAATTAGATGATAACGGCCGTACCGTCTATACAAGAGCAGGCAATTTTAAGATAGATATGGACGGGTCTATCTGTAATTCCAACGGACTCAAGTTAATACCTGAGATCACTATACCTGCAGAGACAGTTAATTTCAGTGTCGATAGCGGTGGAACATGGACGGCAACAGATGAGCTTGGTTACTCCATAGCCAGTGGCAGACTTGAGCTGGCTAATTTTTTAAACCCGGCGGGTTTGACAAGTTTGGGCAGAAATCTCTACGATGTCACGGAGGGTTCCGGTGAAGCGATAACAGGGAATCCCGGTGAGGACGGACTGGGCACTATATCACAGCATTTTCTTGAAATGTCAAATGTGAATGCAGTTGATGAGATGGTTAAAATGATTGTGGGTCAGAGGGCTTATGAGATAAACTCTAAAGCTATCCAAACAGCGGATTCCATGTTGCAGATGATTAATAATCTCAAGAGATAGCAATATCTATATAATTAATAGTTATTTTATATACAAAAACAAATAAATGAAAGAAGTAAAGACAAAAAACAATTATAAACTTATATTAAGCACTATTTTTTCGATCATTTTCACATTATTTATAAGTAACTCTTTATATGCATTGTCCATAACGAAGATAAGTGAAAATGAAATAAAGAGTATGATTATTAATTATATTAATGCCAACATGCCTTGGCCGAAAGGGAGTGTGCGAATTGAATTCTTTTCTCAGCTATCCGGGGTTGAGGTTCCGGCCGAAGATATTACATGTCGGGTTGTAAGTATTAGAGGTGAAGATTTTATTGGGTATTCTAATTTTGCCATTAGATTTTATGATAAAAAGGTTTTCCTTAAAGAGGAGACGTTTAGAGTAAGATTGGAAGTGCTTAGAGATATGGTTGTAAGTACAGGATATCTAGCCAAAGGCACCAACATCGGCAGGGATGACGTCAAGGTGGTAAAAAAGTGGTTCGATCGTATATCTCCAAGGATTATTACGGATATAGATGACGTGTTGGGTAAAAGACTCCGTACTACTATAAAACAGTCGGATACAATGATAACCAGAAATATGTTGATGGAACCGGTGATGATAAAGAGGGGAAAACTGGTCAGAATTGTGCTTGAAAAAGGCCCCATTAAGATTACGACAGTTGGCTTGTCGGAACAGAATGGGGCATTCGGTGACATTATCAAGGTCAAAAACATATCATCAAAAAATGTCATCTATGGAAGGGTGATGGGCAGTTCTCTGGTTCGGGTGGAATTTTAATTTAGAGTGACTACCCTGATAAATAGACTGAAGGTTGAGGAAAGCTCCGGCACTTTATAATAGTTGCGTTCAAGCTTCCGCCTAAATATCTATAAGGATTATGACCGTGTTTAAGATTCAATACAGGCTTCGAAGTCAAACCCGCCTTTTCCCCATCTTTTTTGTTATATGTTTCTTGATGGGGTGTGCCTCAAATCCTAAAGCAATAAAAATGGATCAGCCCGCTACGGTTGCCGAATCCAGAGACGTAAAAATGCCTCCGCCGCATGCCCCTTGGAGCATCTGGCCTGGTGAGACCAGGGCCAACTCACTCTTTACGGACAATAAGGCGAGATATGTCAACGATGTCGTTACAATAATTATAGACGAGAGTTCAACAGGTGGAAATAGCGCAGATACAAAAACCAGCAAGGATGCCACGCTCTCCGCTGGAATAACATCCTTTTTGGGAGTGGAGAAATTTATCGGCAGAAGGAATAAAGATCTCACAGATGGAGATATATTTACCGGGGGCTCTGAACCCTCAATTAATATTGCGGGCAGTTCTAAAAACAGTCTTGCAGGCAAGGGTGCAACGAGTCGTGACGGAACATTAAGGGCGAAGATAACCGCACGGGTTATAGAGGTCCTTGAAAATAGAAATTTGGTCATAGAGGGAAGAAGACAGTTAATGGTAAACGCCGAGAATCAGTATATTGTTATTACTGGTATAATCAGGCCTGAAGACATTACATCTGATAATATGATATCGTCGCAGTATGTTGCTGATGCCAGGATCGTTTATACGGGTAATGGTGTAATAAATGACAAAATGAGGCCTGGTTGGCTTACTCGAATGATCGACAGGACCTGGCCATTCTAGAAAATTAGACTTGAAACCAATTGCTCATGAAGACAGAAAAACTTTTCAAATATATTATTGTTTATTTAATGTTTGGTCTTGTTGCCGTATCCTACGCCTATGGTGCCAGGATAAAGGATATCGCCAGTATCGGAGGGGTCAGAGATAACCAGCTTTATGGCTATGGATTGGTCGTAGGTTTGGATGGAACCGGCGATAGTGTAAAGAATGGTTTTACAGATCAGACCCTTGCGAACATGTTGACCAGACAGGGATTGGCAATGAAGAATAAAACATCCTCCCTTAAGGCAGACAACGTGGCGGCGGTTATGATTACCGCCCAATTACCCCCCTTTGCCAAAATAGGAACAAGGGTAGATGTTATGGTTTCTTCTATTGGTGATGCAGACAGCCTTCTCGGCGGTACCCTTCCTATGACTTCACTTGTAGGAGCTGACGGCAGAGTTTATGCCACGGCACAGGGTCCGCTTGTTATCGGCGGGTTTTCTGCTGTAGGGAGCAGCGCAAAAGCTACCAAGAACCATACTACAGTTGGACGTATTTCAAATGGTGCCACTGTGGAGAGAGAATTAAATTATGATTTTGATAAAAAGAGGGAATTTACTTTAAATCTTCACAATCCTGACTTTACAACATGTGAGAGAATGGCAAAGATTATTAGATCACAAGTTCCTGATATTAAAGTAGAATTTATTGATTCCAGTTCTATCACTGTGTACATAAAAGACTCTTTTAATAAAAATATTGTAGACCTTATCTCGGTTGTTGAAAATTTAGACGTTCCGGTTGATTCAACTGCTGTTGTCGTTATGAATGAAAAGACAGGGACTATTGTTATGGGAGAGAATGTCAGGATATCTACAGTGGCCGTAGCTCATGGGAATTTGAGTATCCATATAAGAGAAGATAAAGAGGTGTCTCAGCCGCTTCCGTTCGCACCTGCTCCACCCATTGGCAGCAGTAGCCCGGCTAAAGTCGGGGACGGAGTTACATTAGCTCCAGGTGGTCAAACAGTTGTTACAACTCAGACATCTGTTGATGTTTCCGAGGAGAAAAAGAAATTAATGGTGGTCCCCCATGGTGTGACAATACAGGAGGTTGTAAATGCCCTTAACACGATTGGTGTTTCGTCAAGAGACCTGATCGATATATTACAGACCATTAAGGCCGCTGGAGTTCTTCAGGCGGAATTGAAAATAATATAAAAAGAGCCCGGATCGCAAGGCCCAAGAAATTTTGGTGGCAGTAGGTTTGCGTATGGTTTTTTAGGGGAAAGATGTAGTGGGTCCTTTAATCTTTGACGGACGTTTGAATATAGGGGAAGGCGTTATTGATAAAACGCAAAGGGGAGAGCTTGCCGGAGATAAGGACCTGAAGAGCACAGCTGCAGATTTTGAATCCATTTTTATTTATTATATGCTGCAAACACTTAGGAAGACAGTCCCTAAAGATGGACTTTTTTCTCAAAAAACTTCCTCCATGGATACTTATAACATGATATTTGATCAGAAATTGGCAGAAGACATGGCATCAAGGGGAGAGGGTATAGGTCTTCAAAAGATGCTTTTATATCAACTTGATAAGTCACACTACTCGAATGATAGATAGGGGCCTGAATGTTTTCCTCCGGCCGGGAGTTTGAATACAGGCTTTTAGGCATGGATATGGAAAGCGTGTTCCAGGGAAGTCTTCTCATTCTAAAATACACTAATAATTAAAGTTTTTGTGTAAAATGACCGATATTCTTATGTAAAAGAAGGTAAGAAGGAGGTCATATACTGTGAAGATTTCCGAGATCAATAATGAGTTCATTAAGCAGTATAAGATAAATAAACAACCAGACTCGGTGCCCCAAAGTCAAATAAATGAGAATATAGTTCTTGAAGAAAAGGTTAGTATATCTTCCATATCGAGTGACATTAAGCTGGCAAAGGATGTTATTGAAGAGCTTCCCGATGTTCGAGAAGAGAGGGTACGAGAATTGAGGCAGCAAATTGAACAGGGAACTTACATCGTAGATGGAGAAAAAATCGCGGCAAAGATATTTAGTGATCTTTCTTTTGATATCATATTTTAGCTATCTTCAGTTCATAAGGTCCTTCATATAGATGTTAGCCTCAGATTCTAATTTTGGCGAAGTTGTACAACAGGGCATCGAGATGAATAATGAATTAAAATCTCTATATGATTCTTTATTGTATATATTAACAAATGAAATTGAGGTCTATAGGGAACTTCATAAACTTTTTCTAAATGAGAGAACACTTCTTGTAAAATCTTCCATAGATGATCTATATGAAAATAGCTCTAAAAAAGAAACTTTTATTTTAAAAGCTAAAATGTTGGAAGAGGTGAGGACTAACTTAGCTGAAAAGATTTTCAGGCTTCTCGATATTGAAGAGCAGGATGTCAACCTTTCAAAATTATTATGCTATGCAGATAGTGACCAGAGAGAAAAGTTAACAGAGTGTCAATTAAGTCTACACTATCTCTTGACTGAGATTAATAAACTGAACAAAAAAAATAAGCTGTTGCTAGATTCCTCTCTCATCTATGTACAAAGATCTATTGATTTTATCAATCAACTCATATACCCTAATTCCAGTTACTTAAGTACAGGAAAACTAAAATCAAATAATATTAATGGAAGAGTTGTGTGTTGGGAAGGATAGAGAAATGTCTAGTATTAGTTTGTTAAATACTGCTAGAGAAGGATTATCGAGTCATCAGACCGCGATAAATTTAACTGGAAGTAATATCACTAATGTTAATACACCTGGATATACAAGGCAGGTAGCTGTATTTAGTTCGCTGGGTTGCGTTAATGTGGGGGCGGGTCAAGTCCAACTCGGCGTCGAGATAGAAAAGATAGAGAGGGTGTATGACAAGTTTGTCGGGGTCCAAATCAGCGATAAAATGCATGATTTGGGATACAGCGAAGCGAAAAAGGGAATACTTGAAAAAGTTGAAATAATTTTTAACGAGAGCGAAGGTAACGGTATCAGTGAGCTGTTAGATAAGTTCTGGAGTTCCTGGGAGGATCTGTCAGCTAATCCCTCTGGCATTGTGGAACGAGACGCCCTGGTTTCAGCTGCTCAGAATTTGGCCTCTATATTTCGTTCAAGTAGCGCCGAACTCGTTTCCGTGCAAAATGATGCAAATACGGAAATAGCCGGCCTAATAGATCAGGCTAACATTTATATGTCGGATCTAGCCGATTTGAATATGGAAATCGGGGCTATTAAAACAGGCAAGGGTGATGCAAATGATCTTATAGATAAGAGGGATGAGGTCCTAAAGGGGTTGGCTGAAATTTTTGATTTTCAGCACTTAGAGGATTCGAATGGCGCAATAAATGTTTTTTTGCCTAATGGTATGCCTCTTGTAATAGGCGATCGGATCTGGGAATTAGATGTAGAAGCTAATCCTGCCAATTCTTCTTTCTATGATATTGTTTTTAAGGACGACTCCGCAACAGTGCTTAATGATACTGTAACAAAGGGTAAGGTGGCTGGATTTTTAGAGATTCGTGATAACAAAATAGCAAGTTATTTAAATGATCTAAATAGTTTAGCAGCTTCTATCATTGCCGAAGTCAATGTTCGACATCAATTAGGCTATGATATGGATCAAAATCTAGGCGGAGTCTTTTTTGAACCTGCGACAGAGGCTGAAAATATGTGGGTTAGTTCTGATATCTCAGAAGATGTAAATAGAATAGCTGCTTCAGAGACAGTCAACGGTGACGGCGACAACGCTAAATTTATCGGGGCCTTCAAAGATGAATTTTTTATGAACGGTGGTACCTCTACCTTCAATGATTATTACGCCTCTTTTGTAGGAAAGGTTGGTCAGGATCTTGCCGACGAGGAGAGAGGGCTTGATCATCATACAAACCTCATGAATCAATTGATAAACAAAAGAGAGGGGATATCAGGGGTGTCCATTGACGAGGAAATGACGAATCTTGTCAAATATCAACTCGGCTATAATGCGGCAGCCAGGCTATGCAATGTCGCAGATGAGCTGATAGATACCTTGTTGAATCTGGTACAATAAATATAGAAGGCAGGAGACCTGAAACAGTTTAAAAGGGGTTGGCTTATGGCGATACGTGTATCAGAAAATATGAAGTTCAATACAATGGTCAACAACCTGTTTCGGGTTCAAGACAGCTATAATGAATTTATGGAGAACATGGCCACTCAAAAAAAGATCAATAGGCCATCGGACGATCCTATTGGTATGGGCAGGGTACTGAGTCTTCGAAAATCAAAGGCATCTGTTGAGCAGTACAGCCGGAATATCGATAACTGTAATTCTTGGATTGAGATTACCGAATCAAAATTATATAGCGTTGGTGAACTCTTGATGGATGCCAAAGAAATAGCTATTGCCCAGTCAACGGCAACCGCTTCGGCTGAAACACGAAGTATATCGGCTGTAGCTGTACAACAGATCATAGATGAAATGCTTTCTCTTGCCAATGCGAAGTATGGGGATCGATACCTTTTTTCCGGTACCATGATGGATGAAGCGCCCTTTTCATCCAGCTATACGGATAACAGTAGAATAGGGAATTTTATTGCAGCCGGGGACAATACCTTCGATGGAGATGTAACGGCCGGCGGGACTTATGCAGGCGTTCCTTATGTTGTGAGAATCGTTACAGGCGGAGATTTAGGTGAGGCAACATATGAAGTGTCCGACGATGGCGGTAATACCTGGGGTCCTTCGTCTACAGTACCTGCCTCGGGGACCATTTCCCTGCCAGGCGGACTTGACCTGACTTTTCATAATAATGGGACAAATCAACTTGCTGCCGGTGATACGTTTTCCTTACACACTGTCGAAGCAGCCGAAGACAATACCTTTGACGGGGATGTGAATGCCGGTGGCAGTTATACAGGGTCTCAGAACAAGACTTTTGTGGTTAAGATTGTAGATTCAGGCTCATTTGCCGACGCGACTTACCGGGTCTCCAGTGATGGTGGAAAGACCTGGGGCGGTCTGGAGTCCGATCTGGATACGGGAACGATTACCTTGGGTGACGGAATAGGCCTGACTTTTACTGCAGGAACGACTGATTTGACCGCTGACGATATCTTTTATGTAAATGCATTTACCCCTGGTTACTATAACGGCAATAGTGAAGAATTTTCTATTAATATAGGCAGAGACACATCTTTTGACTATTCCATTTCAGGGGAATCGATTTTTACAGAAAATGCCGGCGGGAGTGTAGATATATTTAAGATCCTCAATGATTTGAAAGATTCATTGGAGGCCGATGACCCGGATGGCATTGCAGCTCAACTGGACAGCATTGAAGAAGCATCCGTGCAAGTGAATGAAAATATTGCCAGATGTGGCACAAGGATGAATCGTTTGGAGATAGCGGAAAACAATATGGCCGATCTTAAATATAATCTGACCAGGCTTATTTCCAATACTGAAGATGCGGATATT
>Ga0136651_10000347_pt1 | contig 24935 bp, 15 predicted proteins | sample Mar14236cmmetaG_FD_94867 | JGI IMG/M metagenome (GOLD analysis project Ga0136651, IMG submission 94867) | Marine hydrothermal vent microbial communities from Guaymas Basin, Gulf of California to study Microbial Dark Matter (Phase II) - Marker... ... | reverse complement strand
GGCAGGTAAACGTGGTGCTCCTGGGACGGGGCACGTGGAAAGGAAGGGGCGCAGGTGGCGCTGGCGGCGTGGGCGGCTACCACGATTACCAGCAACAAATCCGCAATCGCTAGTATTGCCAGTATCCTGTTCATCTCGCGTCCTCACTCTTTGGTTTCGTAGTAACGACTCTACTCGTTCTGGGAGGCGGTCAAAATGCCAAGTCGTCACTATGATAAAAACAACCCCGACACCCTTTGACGCCGGGGCTCCACTGTACTGATGGCCCACCGGGTCACGGCGCCGGCACATCGTAGGCCGAGGTGTAGGTCTCCATCCCCCGCACCAGAGCCAAATCTCTGGTAGTGTTCGAATCGAACGAATGAGCTAGGGTTTCACACTGGACACTTGTACTGTTGCCTTCCGAATCCACTGATGATGGGAGGGCCACCCTCAACCTCAACTAATGCTGCTCAATGACGATGCCTTTCCAAGAAGGCCCTCTGATCGCTGACGTGGGGAACTTGGAAATCCACGGCTTTACCAGCAAGCGCCATCGCCCGTAGGAGAGAGGCAGCATTACCGCTTCCTCGACCAGAATCCGATCCGTCTGCTCGTACAGTTTCATTCGCTCTTTCTGGTCTGTGACATGCCTGGCTTGCTCCACCAATCTGTCGTAGGCTTCATCTTCCCACCGGACCCTTTGCCGCCAGAGACCCACTCGCAGGAAATTATCGGCCTTCCAGCGCCTCCCAACTGCGGGCCACACCGTCGGGGTCTCTGTCTGCGCCAGGATGGCCAATTTCTCCCGCATTGGGGCCAGGGCCACCTCGACTGTGACATCGCCCAGGGTAGCACGTTGGGCTTCCAGGGCAGCCATGGCTCGTTCCAGTTGGGTGATTTGCTCTTTGAGTGTTGACATCGGGTAACCTCTCTCAGAACATGGATATGCGGGATTGGCGGGTCAATTGTAGGGGTTTCAGATCCCGTCGGACTTTTTTTCCACTAGCGTTTGATCCAGGTCCGACTTGGCCAGGCCGGTGCGCCACATGAACCACAGCCCGGCAAAAGTCTCTGTACACCACAAGACGGCGTGCAGTAGCGTCTGGTAACTGATGGCTGTGTTCTCGGAGACGCCGGCGCGGGTCAACACCAGGATGGCGGGAGCGTCAAAGGTGCCCAGGTTGCCCGGGCCCGAGGGTAATGCCGTGCCCAGGTTGGCCGCGCCACTCATCAAAAGAAGAGTGTGCAAGTCAACGCTAAAGCCGAACGAGTTCATCAGCAGCCGGTAACTGAACGTCTCGGCCGTCCACACGGCAATGGAGAAGAGTAGCACCAGGGTGAGCGTCGTGACAGACTTGATCGAGGCAAAGCCGTGGATAAAGCGCCCGGCGACCTCACATAGCCGTGGGCGTAGGGGCGCGGTGACCGCGCCCCTGGTGAGGCTGATGATGAGCCGCTCTGTCAGGCGTTGGATGGCGGCGGGCCACAATACTATGGCATAGACCAGCGCCAGCGCCGCGCCGAAAATCGCCGCTGCCCCCCATATACCATAGCGCAAGTAGTCGGGAATACCCCCGATAAGGGCTGCCAGGATGAGGAACAGGATCATTGTCAGCCCGTCAAAGACACGCTCGACCAGGATGGAGGCCGTCCCGGCGGCAGCGGAAACTCTGTTGCGCTGTCGCAGGAGTAGCACCCGCACGATCTCGCCGGTGCGAAAGGGGTAGATGTTGTTCGCCGCCCGGCCCATGGCCATCGTCGGCAAAAGTTCTGGGAAGGGGATGTGACGCTCGGGGGAGAGGAGTGCCTGCCACCGCGCGGTGCGGGCCACCAGCGCAAAGAGGTACAAAACCACCGCCGGCACAATCCAGACATAGTTGGCTTGTTTGAAGGCTTGCCAGACCTCCGCCGGCTGCAAGCCCCGGACAGCGCCATACAGACACACACCGCTCACCGCCAGACCAACGATGGCCTTCCAGTTAACGCGGCGTGGTTGCTCATTGTTCATTCCCTGATCCGCTAATTCTCCCCATCCGTGTCCCAGGTTTGTCGCTGCCGCAATGCTTCATAGAGCACGACCGATCCAGCCACGGCCGCGTTGAGCGAAGTCACCTGGCCGTGCATGGGCAGTTGCAGCAAAAAGTCGCAGCGCGTCCGCACCAGTCGCCGCAACCCCTCCCCTTCGCTGCCCACCACCAGCGCCAGCGGGCCGCTCAAGTCGGCCTGGTCGGCCTGCTGTGCGCCGGTCGCCGCTTCCAACCCGGCCACCCACACGTCGTGTGCCTTGAGCAAGTCAATGGTCTCTGCTAGATTGGTCACTTGTGCTACTCGCAAGTGCTCCGCCGCGCCCGCTGAGGTCTGAACCACTGCTGGCGTGATGCCCACCGCCCTGCGTCGCTGGATCACCACTCCGTGCACGCCCACGGCCTCGGCCGTGCGTAGCAAACTCCCCACGTTCTGGGGGTCTTGCAGCAGGTCGAGCAGCAGGAGCAGAGGGGCGCCGCCAGCACCGTCTGTTCCACGGCGGTGCGGAGGTGATTGGGCCACCGCCAGGATTTCGTCGAGCGAACTGTAGGGGTACTCGCTCGTTTCCAGTGTCACGCCCTGGTGGTGGACGTTGCCGAGATGGTCCAGGTTACGCCGCTCGGTGCGACTCACCGGCACTTGAGCCTGCTCGGCCAGGAAGACGATCTGGCCGACGATGTCTGTTTGGCGGACACCTTCGGCCATCACCAGTCTGTAGGGCTTGCGCCGCCCGGCCCGCAGCGACTCATAGACGGCGTTGCGGCCGTAAAGTATTTCCCTCATTCTATCCTGCGCTCCTTATGCCACACCGGCCCCTCAGCCCGGTCCTCGATCGTGATGCCAATCTCGGTCAGTTGGCGACGCAGCGCATCTGCCTGCTCCCAGTCTTTGGTCTGGCGGCATGTCTCGCGGATACCCAGAATAATGTTCATCAACCCCTCGACTAACTCGCTGCCGACTTTTTTGGTCAGGTCGTCGGGGATAATGCCCAGCACTCGCCCGCCCAATTCGCGGTAGAGGTTGTCTATTGCCCCTAGCGTGCCCCGGCTCACCGGTTGCCCCGCAGCCAGCAGCGCGTTCACTTCCTTGTTCAGGTCAAAGAGAGAGGCAATGGCTCTTGGTGTGTTAAAGTCGTCGTCCATCGCCGCCACGAACGCATCTCGGTGAGTGTCCAAGTCGGTGATGTAGGAAAGGTCCGCCGTGCCGGAAGACATGGCGTGCTCTATCCGCATCCGCAGTGCGCGCACGGTGTTATGCAGCCGCTCGACGCCGCGCTCGGCGGCCAGCAGCGCCTCGCGGGTAAAGTCTACCGGGGAGCGGTAGTGGCTCGAGAGGACAAAGAAACGGATCGCCTCCGGGCTGTAGAGTTTGAGCGCCTCCTTGATGGTGAGAAAGTTGCCCAGGCTCTTGCTCATCTTGACGCCGTTGACGGTCAGGGAGCCGGTCAGCACCCAGTAGTGGGCAAAAGGCTTGCCGGTGGCGGCCTCCGCCTGGGCGATCTCGCACTCGTTGTGGGGAAATATGTTGTCCAGCCCGCCGCCGTGAATGTCGAATGTCTCGCCCAGGTATTTGGTTGACATCGCCGAGCACTCGATGTGCCAGCCGGGGTAGCCCCAGCCCCAAGGAGAGGGCCAGCGCAGAATGTGTTCCGGCTGGGCGTGTTTCCACAGTGCGAAGTCAGCCGGATGTCGTTTGTCGTCCCGCACACACACCCGTGCTCCCGGTTCCAGTTCCTCGACCTTGCGCCCGGAGAGTTTCCCGTACTCGGCGAATTTCTCCACTGCAAAGTAAACGTCGCCTCTGGCTGTCTCGTAGGCAAACCCCTTCTCCAGGAGTGTCTTGACCATTTCGATCTGCTCAGGGATGTGGCCACTGGCGCGGGGAGAGATGTTGGGGCGGCCCACCCCCAGCGCGTCCATGTCCTCAAAGTAGGAACGGGTGTAGGTCTCTACTACTTCCATCGGCTCGATCCGCTCCCGCCGCGCTCCCTTGAGGATGCGGTCCTCGCCGCTATCCAGGATGTGGCCCACGTCGGTAATGTTCTGGACGTAGCACACCTTGTAGCCCCGGAAGCGCAGGTAGCGTACGATGGCGTCCATCGCCACATAAGTTTTGGCGTGGCCCAGGTGGGCGTGGTCGTACACCGTTGGGCCACAGACGTACATTCCCACCCGCCTTCTCTCCAGCGGCTTGAAAGGTTCTTTCTCGCGGGTCAAATAGTTAAAGATTTGCAATCCCATCGTCATCCTCCACCGTCCCTCACCTCGACAACCGGGCAAAGAGCATACGACCGGCTGCCGTCTGCAACACCTTGGTCACCGTAACCTGGACTTTGCGGTTGATGTATGATTCCCCATCCTCCACCACGACCATAGTGCCGTCGTCCAAGTATCCCACTCCCTGACTGGCCTCTTTTCCCTCCTGGATGATCTTGACGGTGAACGATTCGCCGGGGAGAAAGACGGCCTTGACAGCGTTGGCCAGTTCGTTGATGTTGAGCACTCTTACGCCCTGCAACTCGGCCACGCGATTGAGGTTGTAATCGTTGGTAAGGATGGCACAGTGCAGTTGCTTGGCCAACAACACCAACTTGTCGTCCACCTCGCGCACTCCTTCGATGTCCATGTCGGTGACACGCACCGGCGTGGTGGATTCGTTCTGTAGGCGGCGCAGCATATCCAGGCCGCGGCGTCCCCGGTTGCGACGCAGGGTGTCGGCAGAATCGGCGATGTGTTGCAATTCGTTGAGCACGAAATGCGGCACCAGCATCTCCCCTTCGATGAACCCTGTGTGGCTGATGTCGGCGATGCGCCCGTCAATGATGACGCTGGTATCCAGGAGCACGGGCGTACGCTCATTATTGCCTTCGTTGTGTGCGCTCTTGTCTCGCTTTGGCAGTCGCCCGCGGACGAGGTTAAAGATGTCGCGCTGGCGAGTGATCATCACCATAACTCCCAGGTAGCCGAAAAGAAGGGCCGCGACAAAGGGCAGGATTTGACTGAAAGGTGGCGGGAGCATTGACAGTGGGAACGCGAGCAGAGCAGCCACAATCAGGCCGACGATCAGTCCGAGAGTGGTAGCCAGTAATTGATGTGCCGGCGCCTGACGGATGCGCTTGCGTAGGGCCACGAAGGGGCGCACCGTCACGTAGGGCGTCAGAATCAGGCCAGTCAGTGCGCCGACGAGCAAAAAGATAGCCGCGTACTGGTAGGGTGACCCTCCCAATTGGGCTGCTACGTAAATGCCCAGGAAAACTCCCCCGACAGCCGCCACGACCATGCCCACAATACGAGAGATGAACTCTGCACTCATGAATATCCTCCTCCTGCAAAATAAGACCTGGTCCGCAAAGATGACACAAAAACAGGTGAGCACCAGCAAGGCCCTCACCTGCCATAAGGCACTCCACGCGGCCTGACACCGGCGCGCTTGAGTGCAGTTCTTGTGTTTGGTTGAACGACTTTTTGCGGCAAAACGGATAAAGTAAAAAATACGCCCAGTCGAACCCGCACAATGATGGCTGATAAGGTCAAGCATCTATATCTTAACACATTCGCCGCTAAAAGTCAAAGAATGTGAGGCGTGAAACGTGAAGCGTGAAACGTGAAGCGTGAAACGTGAAACGTGAAACGTGAAGCGTGAAATGTGAGGCTCGAAGTGAGATTACGTTGCATGCACGTTTCACGTCCTCGAAGGCCAGTACCCAAATTTCAAGTTTTGGACTATAATATACCAATGATACACTGGCAATATATGCCCTACGTTCTACCTTTGCTCGTAGCAGCGATCATATCGGTTGCTATCGCGTTCTACGCTTGGCGACACCGTTCCACGCCCGGCGCGACACCGTTAGTTGTGCTCATGCTGGCTGTGGTCGTGTGGTCGCTGGGGTATGCGATGGAACTGCCCAGTCCTGATCTGGCGACCAAAATCTTTTGGTCCAACGTCAACTTTTTGGGAATTGTCGTTGTGCCGATGGCCTGGCTGGCCTTTGTACTCCAGTACACCGGCCGGGAAAAATGGCTGACGCGCTGCCACCTGGCTCTCTTGGCGGTTGAACCCCTGATCATACTGTCGTTGGTCTGGACCAACGATCTGCATCACTTGTTCTGGAGCGACGTCAGGCTGGACACCAGCGGCCCGTTCCCGATGTTGGACCCGACTTTTAGCATGGGGGTCTGGGTGCATGTGGTGTATTCCTACACGTTGCTTTCACTCGCCACGTTTTCGCTCATCCAAACGCTCGTGCGTTCGCCGCGTCTGTATCGCGGACAAGTCATCGTTTTGCTGGTTGGCGCACTGGTGCCGTGGGTGGGGAATGTGTTACATATCTCGAGCTTGAGCCCATTTTCCCACCTGGACCTGACTCCCTTTGCTTTCACCTTGACCAGCCTGGCGCTGGCCTGGGGTCTCTTTCGCTTCCGGCTGTTGGACATCGTGCCGGTGGCGCGCAACGCCGTTCTCGAAAGCATGAGCGACGGTATGATCGTGCTGGATGCGAAGAACCGCATCGTGGATCTCAACCCGGCTGCGGCGCGGATCATTGACCATCCAGTCTCAGAGGCAATCGGGCAGCCGGCTGCCTCGGTGCTGTCCGGTCACCTCGACCTGGTCGAGCGCTACCACGATGCGACAGAGGCGCATGCAGAGATTGTCCTAGGGGCAGATGAAGCACGGCGCCACTACGATCTATGTATCTCACCCTTGCATGACCGGCACGGCAGCCTCACTGGCCGGTTGATCGTCCTGCACGATGTTACCAGGCGCAAGCAGGCGGAGGAGCGACTCCGCACCCGCGAGCGGTTCCTGGAATGTCTCTCGGAGGTATCCCAGCAACTATTGCGGGCGGACGACCTGGCCGAGGAACTACCCGCCATCTTGCGCTGCCTGGGCGAGACGGCTGAGATCTGTCGGACGTACCTCTTCGAGAACCACACTGGCCCGGAGGGGGAACTCTTGTGCAGCCAGCGGTACGAATGGTGCGCGCCGGGCGCCGAGCCGCAGATAAATAACCCAGAATTGCAGGACTTTTCCTACGTCGCCGCGGGCTTTGTCCGCTGGGTGGAGACCCTGGCGCGCGGCGACGTCATCGCTGGCGCAGTCGCCGACCTCCCGGAGAGCGAGCGGGTTGTGCTGGAGTCCCAGAGCATCCGCTCCATTTTGATCATCCCCCTCTTTGTCTCTGACGCCTGGCACGGCTTTATTGGCTTTGATGTCTGCGACCGGGTGCGGGAGTGGCAGCAGGTGGAAATAGACCTGCTGCGGGCTGCTGCCAGCGACATTGCCAGCGGTATTGAGCGAGAGCAGGCCAGGCGCCAGGCGCAGGCGCTGGCCGAGGCCGCCGCCGCGCTCACCGCTACCCTCGACCTGGAGCAGGTGCTGGACCGTATCCTGGAACAAGTCGGCCGCGTTGTCTCCAACGACGCCGCCAACGTCATGCTCATCGAGGGTGATCAGGCGCGCGTCGTCCGCTGGCGCGGCTACGAGCGTTTCGGCTCGGAGGAATTTGTCTCCACGGTCATTTTCCGCATCTCCGAGGTGCCCAACCTCCAACAAATGGTGGAGAGCAGAGAGCCAATGGTTATCCTTGACACCGCCGCTTATCCCGGCTGGGCTCAAGTGCCGACGCAGGAGTGGTTGCGCTCTTATGCGGCTGCGCCCATCGTCGTGCGCGGCGAGGTGATTGGCTTCCTCAACGTGGACAGTGCCACTCCTGGCTTTTTCACCCAGGCTCACATTGTCCCTCTGCGCGCCTTTGCCGACTATGCCGCTGTCGCCATCGAGAACGCCCAGCTGTTTCAGAGTGAACAACAGCAGACGCACAGGCTGGCCATGCTGGCAGACGTGGCACGTGTCGTCGCTACTACCCTGGACGTTGATGATCTCTTGCAAGCAGTGACCGAGAACATTCACCGTCACTTTGCGTGCCCCATGATTGAACTCTTCACTCTGGATGATGAAGGAAAGACACTGCTCCTGCGCGGCTATAGCGGTATCCCCATCGGTTCTTCAGAGGCAATAGCCCCTCGAGTCTACCGTCAGCCGATTGAGCAAGGCATCATTGGCCACGTGGCCCGCACCGGCAAGCCCTACATCGCCTCTGACGTGCGTACCGATCCTTACTTCTTGTGCGTTGGTGAGACCTCTATCCGTTCGGAACTGTGCGTTCCCATCCTCGACAAAGGACGCGTGGTTGGGGCAGTGGACGTGGAGAGCGACCGGCTGGCGGACTTTGACGAGGGAGACCGATCGCTGCTGGAGGTAGTGGCCGACACAATCGCCATCGGGTTGCGCAACGTCCGCTTGTACGAGGAGACTCAGCGCCGCCTGCAGGAACTGGCGCTCCTCAACCGTGTCTCGGTCGGGTTTGGAGTGGCGTTGAGCGTGGATGCCCTGATCAACTGCGCATTGGAGGGATTGCAGGAACTGGTCGGTGCCGACCGCACTTATTTTGTCACCACCGACCCCGATGCCTGCGTCTGGGAGACGACCCACGAACTGGTTGCCCCTGGCATCGAGCCGGATATTGGGCTGCATGGCGACTTTGACGACGTGTCGGCCGAGTTGGAGGCACTCTTGTCTGGTCAGCCTTTCGCCGTCTCCGACATTGCCACCGACCTCCGTGTCGAGAACATGCGGGAGACGTACCGCGCGTTGGGCATGCAGTCCATGCTCCTAATGCCGGTGCAGGCCCGGGGGCGACTCTACGGCGCACTGGGCTTTGATTTCTGCCGTGAGAGGCACGCCTGGCAGCCCGACGAGATTCGCTTGCTGGAGGGAGTAGCCCATCAACTGGAACTGGCGTTGGAGAACGTGGGTCTCCTCGAAGAGGCGTGCCTGCGCGCCGACGAACTGGCGGCCGCGTTGGCTCAGCAGGAGGAATTGGACCGTCTCAAGGACGAGTTCATCCAGAACGTGTCCCACGAACTGCGCTCACCGCTGACCCTCATCTGTGGTTACGCCGAGATGCTGAACACAGGCGAGTTGGGAGAATTACAACCCGATCAACGACAACCGGTGGCCGTCATCACCCGCCGCGCGCACATGTTAAAGCACCTGGTGCAGGACATTATGCTCATCCTGGAGGCCGGGGTCAATCCTCCCGAGGCAGAGCCGGTACCGCTGGATGAACTGGTGTTGGCTGCGGTAGAGGACTTTCAAGTGGTCACCAGGCAGGCCGGACTGACGCTGCAGGCAGAAATCGCGCCCCACCTGCCCCCCGTGAATGGTTCCCCCATGTATTTGCGACGAGTGCTGGATAACTTGATCGGCAACGCGGCCAAGTTCACGCCTGAAGGCGGAACAATAACCGTGCGGTTGCGGCAGGAGGGACAGTGGGTCGCCTTGGAAGTCAGCGATACCGGCATCGGCATGCCGGCCGACAAGTTGGAGCGCATCTTTGAGCGTTTCTACCAGGTGGATGGCAGCGCCAAGCGCAAGTACAGCGGTGTAGGACTGGGGTTGGCGTTGGTCAAGGAAATCGTCGAGACTTTTGGCGGGAGTGTGACGGTGGAAAGTCAGGTTAGTGAGGGAACTACCTTTACCGTCTTGTTCCCCATCGCTGCCGGCGCGGAAGAGACAAAGTGATGATCGGGCAGAACGAATCTCTGAGCCACGAGGAATCCGACCGCGCGTGGACCTTTCGGGGTTACCGGCTGGATCCGGCCCATTTCACCACAGCAATGGTCCATCTCTACAGGGGAGAGATGGGCCGGGCCAACATCTGGCGCACCCGGCTGGACACTACCACCAACTGGGCAGTGATCACCGTGGCCGCGGCGCTCACCTTTGTTTTCGGCGCACCGCAGAACCCTCACTTTATGCTTTTGCTGGTGCTCCTGTTGGTGCTCGTTTTCCTAATGATCGAGGCCCGCCGCTACCGGTACTATGCCCTCTGGGCCTACCGGGTGCGCTTGATGGAGACCGACTTTTTCGCTGCTATGCTCGTGCCGCCCTTCCGTCCCTCCTCTGATTGGGCTGACCACCTGGCGGAAAGTTTGCTTCATCCCATCTTTCTTATCGCTTGGTGGAAAGCAGTGGGCCTGCGATTCCGCCGCAACTATGTCTGGCTGACCGCCCTGCTGTTGCTCAGTTGGGGAGCCAAACTGGCGCTCTACCCGGCGCCGGTGACAGACGGGGCTGCGGTGGTCAGACGGGCCGCGGTCGGGTTACTCCCGGGGACGTGGGTACTGGCCGCCGTCGGAGTGGTGTATGGGATACTGGTGGCGCTGGTGGTGGCTGTATCTCTCCCCCATGCCTGGCAGGGGGCTTTGTCGAGGTTACTACGTCGGCTGGGCTGGCCTCTGCGCCGGGTGAAGGGGCCGTTGACGCCAGAACCCTATCCCCAAGAGCGTCTGGCAATCATCATCACCAACAGTGGGCAGCAGATCGCCCCGCATCTGTTGGAAGAACTGGGGCGAGGAGTGACGGCGCTGAAGGGAACCGGCATGTACACCGGCGAGGCGCGCGACGTGCTCCTGTGCGCCGTGACCGACGTGCAAGTGTCTCACTTGAGGGAGATTATACGCCGGGTCGACTCGGAAGCCTTTGTCGTCGTCAGCCCGGTTGAGGATGTGCGGGGAAAGGGATTCCGTTCCTTTGAGCCTCCCAGTTGATATGACGACATCTGTCATTCTGAGCGGAACGCAGTGAAGCGAAGAATCTCACGTACCGCCCAGACGCCGAAGGAATCGAGATGGGCAGAATCATTGGTGTGCTGAACTACAAAGGGGGCACAGGCAAAACGACCACGGTGGTGAACCTGGGCGCCGGGCTGGCCTTGCGTGGAGCGCGCGTTCTGTGTATTGATCTGGACGCACAGGGCAGCCTGGCGACGCACCTGGGTGTGCATTACACCCACTCTCTTGCCCATCTGTTGCTGGGACAGACGAAACCGCAGGCCTGTATTGTCCAGGCGCGGGAGAATCTAGATCTCATTGCTAGCGACACCAGCCTGCTGCGGGCCGAAGGGGAATTGTGGCGTATGGACGACAGCCAAAAGGCCCGGCGAGTACTATCCAGCAAATTGCGGGGACTGGAGGACGACTATGATTACATCATTCTCGACTTTTCGCCTTCGGCCACCCTCTTGAGCGAGAGCGGCCTGTTGTATGTCCGAGAACTCGTCGTGCCGGTAGCGATGGATTATCTGGCTCTGGTAGGGACCCGGCAAGTGATTGAGACTCTCAGAACTATCAATCGAGTGTCTGGGCATCGCGTTCGGTTTTACTTGATCATTCCCACGCTCTACTCTGCCCGATTGCGCAAGGACCGCGAGATTATGAGAATCTTGCAACGTTACTTTGTCGGCCGAGTGGCGAAGCCCATCCGGGTGAGCGTGAAACTTTCAGAGGCGCCCAGCCACCAAAAGAGCATTTACGAATATGCATCCCGCAGTTCCGGCGCGATTGATTATGCGCACTTGGTAGAGAGGGTTGTTAGTGATGGCTAAGAAAAAAAAGACCGACAGTGCCTTGGGTCACGATCCGTTCGCAGACATGGATATGGAATGTCTGGACTGGGAAAGCCAGGAAGGGGCCCAGATCGCCCCTGGCGTTCTTCCCGCCGCAAGAGAACTACCCATGCCCCAGGCCACGTTCCATTTTCCCGCTGATTTCAAATGGGGTATCGCCACCGCCGCCCATCAGGTCGAGGGCGACAATACCAACAACGACTGGTGGGCCTGGGAGCAGCAGGAAGGCCACATCAAGGATGGGCACAAGTCTGGGCGGGCCTGCAACTGGTGGAAAAAGGCCGAGGATGATTTTGATCGCGCCGCTGAACTGGGCCTGAACGCGCTCCGTCTCTCGGTCGAGTGGTCGCGGGTCGAGCCCCGCTCCGGTGAGTTTGACGATTCTGCCTTGAAGCGCTACGGCGAAATGCTCCAGGCCCTGCGCGGGCGGAACATTGAGCCGATGGTCACCCTCCATCATTTTACCAACCCCCACTGGCTGACCGAGCGGGGTGGCTGGGAGAACCCAGAGACCATTGCGCTTTTTGCCCGCTTTGTGCGCCGCGTTGTGCAAGTGCTGGGCGAACACTGTGACCTGTGGTGCACCATCAACGAGCCCAATGTCTACGGCTACATGGGCTACCTGGAGGGGATCTTTCCCCCCGGCCAATCCGACTTTCAGGCGGCGATGCGCGTCATCCGTCACTTGCTCGCGGGCCACGCCGCCGCCTACCGGGAGATCCACGCACTCCAACCCCAGGCCCGCGTCGGCCTAGCCCACAATATGCGCATCTTTGATCCGGCTAACCCCCGCTCGGTGCTGGATCGGCGCGTCGCCCGGAGCGTGGACAAGACCTACAATCAGGCTATCCTGACCGCGTTGGCCCGGGGCCGTTGGACGCTGCCACTGGGCTTTGGCCTGGCCTGGAAACTGCGCCGAACGCTCGACTGGATTGGCCTCAACTATTACACTCGTGATTTAGTCGCCTTTGACCACAGGCAACAGCAGACGCTCTTTAGTGACCGTCTACATGCCGGCGAGGCCGAATTGCTCGATGGTGACTACGGCGAGTTCTATCCCCAGGGAATGTTCCGCTGCCTCCAACGTTTGGCGCGTCTGGGTCTGCCCATCTATGTCACGGAGAACGGCATCCCCGACGACGACGACGACCAGCGGCCCCGTTACCTCCTGACCCACCTGCACCAGATATGGCATGCGATCCAACTTTGCTATCCGGTGATGGGTTACTACCACTGGACGCTGGTGGACAACTTTGAGTGGGCCGAGGGATGGACGTTGCGCTTTGGCCTGATCGCGCTTGGCCCCAGGGGGGGGCGCAAGCCGCGTGGCAGCATCAAACTCTACGCTGACCTCATCCAGGCCAACGCCATCAGCCCTCAAATCATTGACACCTACGCGCCGGAACTGTGGCCCGAATTGTTGCCGGGGTAGATCTCTGGCCTGGAAGCGCGAACTCGTTCGCGTCCGCCCGCAGCCCGCAACGAGCAATCATCCCAGTGTCATTAGTAGCAGAACGCAGTGAAGCGAAGAATCTCACGTTGCAGTGCCCAAACCACCTATCCAAGGCGAGATTCTTCACCTCCGCTGCGCTCCGGTTCAGAATGACAGGTTTATGGCTGAAACGCTGCACAATGGAGTGAAAATGGAAAAACAACTGATTACCTACTGTCCCCACTGTGGGACGACGATGGAGACAGCCGAGGTCGGCGGGCGCGTGCGTGAGATTTGCCCCAACTGCGGTTTCATCTTGTACCGTAACCCGGTGCCTGGCGCCGGCGTACTGGTGGAGATGGAGAACGGCATTGTGCTGATTCGGCGCGGCCAACCGCCGTTCGTGGGCTGGTGGGCCTTGCCGGCCGGCTACATCGAAGCCGACGAGAGCGTCGAGCAGGCAGCGGTGCGCGAGTGCAAAGAGGAGACTGGGCTCGACGTTGAACTCTTGGAACTGTTCGGCGTCTACTCTTTCCCGGAGGGGCCGGGGCAAAGCGGCATTATCATCTTTTACCGCGCCCGGCCCGTGGGCGGGGAACTAGAGGCCGGGGATGACGCGCAGGACGTGGGCATCTTTGCGCCCGACAGCCTGCCCGAGAAACTGGCCTTCCGCACCCACCGGGAGGTGATCGCCCGCTGGATCCGCCGCCGCATGCCCGAGTTCCACGCTGACGTGCCTGGCGTCGTCATCCGCGAGGCCCGTGCCGAGGACGAGGCCCGGGTGCTGGAACTACTCCCATTGATTCCCGCGAACGCAGACCCGAGTCCCGCTGAGAGGCAGGCTGCGGGCCAGCGCTTTCGTGAGAACCTGGCGATGGATGTCCTGGTCGCAGAGGCGGATGGAAAGGTGGTGGGGCTGCTCGTCCTCTCGTTTGTCCCCGCCCTTTCCGGGCTGCGGGCTTTGATTGACGACCTGGCCGTGGATCCGGCGTACCGGCGGCAGGGGATCGGCGCGGCGCTGGTGGAGACGGCGGTGCAGCGGGCCGACCGGCGGGGAGCGACTCACCTGTTGGTGGACACCTCCCGGGGCGACCCGTCCGCCCGCGACTTTTACCAGGCCTGCGGGTTCGAGGCCGGTGGTGTTGCGCCTCTGCGGATACGGTAGGTTGGTGGATTGGGAAATTGGTAGATTGGTCGGACGCGGTGCGGCGGATGGTGAGGCCGTTGGCGTTCTCTTACAGAACGGGGCGACCCCTGCGTGGGGCCGCCCCGTCGTGGCGGAGAGGGCGGGATTCGAACCCGCGGAGCATTTCTGCTCACGCGCTCTCCAGGCGCGCGCATTAGGCCTGACTATGCTACCTCTCCGTGCTTACTGCGGCTCGAATTATACCATCCTGCGGCGTGGTTGACAAGGAGGCACGCCGGCCTACAACACGAGTTTGACCAGCGTGAACAGGCCCAGCGCGGTGATGGTTATTCCGATTGCCCAACGCAACTTTTGCGTGGGCATCTTTTTGACTGTGAGAGCGGCAAAGGGCACCGACAGCACGGCCCCCAGGATGAGCGAGGGAGCCAGCCCCCAGTCCACCGCGCCATTCCCCGTCAGCGTGTAGGCAAGTATGCCGACGAAACACACCAGCCCCTCGGCCAGCGACGTGATGCCGATGGCCCCTTTGCCATCCACCCCCGCCATTATCTGGCCGCCGGTGACGAGTGGGCCGTAGCCGCCGCCGCTGACTCCCTTGTTGAACGCGGCCACGAGTCCCAGCCCAATCACCTTCTTCCACGAGAAGGTGAATGTCTTGCCTATGGTCAGCAGGATGCCAATGCCCATGCTCAGCACGAGCACCCCGATGTAGGTCTTGAGCACCCACTTGGGTACGTTCACGGCGATAAAGACGGCCGCCAATGTGCCAATGACACTGCACGCCGCCAGCGCCAGCGCGACCTTGAGCGGGCGCGAGCCCGGCTTAAAACTGACGTTGCCAAACCCGTGGTGGAGTACCCCCGCCAGGATGCCAGTCAGGAATTCCGAGAGTAGCACCGATGGTACAATCTGCGCCGGCTCGTACCCCACCAGCAGCAAGATGGGGGTGAGGGTGGTGCCGTACCCCATGCCCAGTGTCGAGTCAACATATTCGCAGCCCAGCGCGAGTAGGGCGAGGGGCCAGTGGATTTGGATAGGCATACTGTTTCTCCTTTGTGAGAATACTATAGATTGTCTAGTGAAATTATCGAGAATTACTACAAAAAAAGAGAGCGTACAGGGAGGAGTTTACTCGGCGACCAGGTCGGCCAGCGTAGTTCTTTCCATAATGCCGGCCACGGCATCGCGCACCTCTTGCATCACCCGCCGCAAGCCGCAGGTCTGCATATCGGGGCAGCCGCAGGGCTCGTAGGCCGTCTCGCTCACGCAACTGATGGGCGCCAGCGGCCCATCCAGCAAGCGCACGACTTGCGCCAGATTGATTTGTCGCGGGGGACGGGCCAGGTAATATCCTCCTTGGGGACCCTTCTGACTGCGCACTATTCGTCCGTGCTTGAGTATGAGCATGATCTGTTCCAGAAACCGGTGGGGGATGTTATTCCGTTCGGCCAGGTCTTGGCCCCGCACCGGCCCTTCGCCGTAGCGCGCAGCCAGGTCTTGCAGGGCTCGTAAACCGTATTCGCCTCGTTTGGAGAGTTTCATTTGCTCTTTTAATCTACAAAGCCTACAAGTTTTGTCGGCTTAATTTTACTCCACGTGGTCGGATTGTCAAGGCGCAAGTCGGAATAAGGCGTTGGTCATTGTTTCGGCCATCTGAGAACACGGATTTCAAGACAGTAACGGATCGATCCGTACTCGATCTGGAATCGCTAACTTGTTGGCGTTTTGGCCGACCGGAACCCGTTCCCGCAAAACCGAAACGAGTTTCGGCATCCGTCCAGGGGGAACGCATACTCGAAATGCGCCGCCATCCGTTAATGTCCTGGAATCCGTGTTCTTAGCGGCCGAAACGGTGACCAACGCCCGGAATAACATTCCGATCTACGACATGAGGTCGCCGTAGGAGATGAGAGCGATGCCCAATTCCTCGATGTGCTCCCGCACACGTGGATCGAGCAGGGCGCGATAGTCCCCCTCGCGCCAGCCCTCCGTGCCGGGATGGGTCAATAGTTCCGTGATACCCTCGGGAAGCGCATCCAGGAGGCCCAGCAGGTGCTCCGCCGTGCGGTGCCCCTCTAGCGAGAAGGACATCTCAAAATAGTTGGGCCGCTTCAGGCCATATTGTTCCACCAATCGCTGGTAGCGCCGGCCCTGCCAGCGGATGTACCAGACGGGAAAGCCGCTGCCGGCGGCCATCTCCCCCGCCTTGTCATCCAGCGCATCGTCGAAGGGCATACGGACGAGGAGATGTCCGTACTCTCGGGCCAGTTCCAGGCTGACGCGGAACCAGGCGGGAAAGACGTAGGGATAGTGGCAGTGCAGGTCCAGGTGATCGGGTGGGCGGCCGGCGTCGGCGATGAACCGTTCAATTTGGGCCCGCCACTCGGCTTCGAGTTCGGTGGTGCGGAGGCGGCCGTAGCGCAGGAGCAGAGGCGTGCCGTCGCGAAAATATCCCTCGCCGTCCACCAGTGAGCTTACCTGCTCCGGCGGCAGGGTGGGGCGGCCGTCGTTCATCACCAGGTGCACGCCCGCGCCCAGACCGGGGTGGTCGCGCAGGTAGGCGGCGGCCTGGGGCCAGTGTGGTTGGTTGACCATCGCGGAGGTGCTGGTGACGACGCCGGCCTCGTAGAGGGCGATGGTGGCGGGGACGGTGCCCTCGGTGTAACCAAAATCGTCGGCGTTGATGATGAGACGTTTTGTCATGGGGATGCCTCAAAAATGCTGATGCAGAATGATCGGTAGATAAAAGTGATGGGAGGTGACGGTGAGCGTGAGGATATCCTGAAATCCGAGCCCCACGCTGGCTGTGACCGTTGCCTGCCCGCTCTGCGTGCTGCTGAACGTCGTGGTGACCTGCCCCTCGTGTGTGGTGGCGGCTTGAGGATTCGCACTGCCCAGACTGGCGAGGAACGTCACCGTAAGCCCATCAGGTACCAGCTGGCTCTGGCTGTAGGTGACAGTGGCCGTCAGGGTAGCGCTTTCACTGCCTACCAGGATGGAGGGGCGATCCGAGGTGAGGTCTACCTGGGGCTGTACAAGGTGCAGAATAGCGGCCTGTGCGTCAATACGACCCCAGCCCGTGCGCTGATCCCATCCTGGTGTGTAGACATCGTGGGCCGTGCTGGTGATGACGTGAGTGACCTGGTCTGCAGTCATCGCGGGCCGCAACGACCAGACGAGGGCTGCCAGGCCGCTAATGTGGGGCGTTGCCATCGAAGTGCCGCTGCTGGGGTAGTAGGACCCCGATTTACTGGCGCTAAAGATGTCCACGCCAGGGGCTGCCACGTCAACCTCTGGGCCACGGTTGCTATATGACCAGGGCGTGTCACTGTCTGTCGTCGCGGCAACCGCCAGCGCCTCCGGCAAAGCAGCTGGATACTCGACCGGTGCAGGTTGGGACTTGCTGTTGCCAGCAGCCGCCACGATGAGGCATCCCTGGCTGTGCGCATACGACACGGCTTCCTCAATCGTTTGCGATGATTCCTCTCCCCCAAGACTGAGGTTCAGGATACGGGCGCCATTGTCGGCGGCATAGACGATGGCCTCGGCCACGTCTGCCCAGGTGCCATCACCAAGATTGTTCAATGCCTTGAGCGGCATAATGGGCGACTGCCAGGCAACTCCGGCAACGCCCGTGCTGTTATCTGTGCGTGCGGCGGCAATGCCGGACACGTGACTGCCGTGGGAGTTATCGTCCTGCGGCACAGCATCACTGTGTACAAAATCCCACCCGTGAACGTCGTCCACGTACCCGTTCCCGTCATCGTCTTCGTCGTTACCTGGGATTTCGTCTGCGTTGGCCCAAATCTTGGCCGCCAAATCCGGGTGATTCAGGTCTACGCCGGTGTCAATCACGGCGATGGGATTGGCGTCACCGGTCGTAAAGACCCATGCCTCGGGTAGTCCGAGCAGCCGCAGGTTCCACTGCTGGGCTTGGTAGAAATTGTCGTTGGGAGTAATGCCCGAAGCGTGAACTCGTCCATTGGGCTCGGCCCAGGATACATCACGGCTCCGCTCCAGGCGGCGCACGAGAGCGGCGGCAGGCACATCAGAACTCGTCACCAGCCAGACATCAATACGGGGTATGCGTTTGACGACGTCAAGGTCGTGTTGGGCAAAGAGACAGTGGATGCCGCTTTCGTCCAGTCCGCCCCGAAGTCTGACGAGAACCTCGGACAGCTGATCGTGTGGCGCCATCGCTCCATTCGCCGGGTACAGCAGCAGGGTGAACAGGAGGACGACTGCCAGATGGTGTGAAAAATATCTCTGATTTTTGACCACGATTGTTTTATCCGTTAATGTCCTGTAATCCGTGTTCTGTGAATTCTACCATGATCCAGGGGAAAGAGAAAGCCCCTGGCTGAGGCCAGGGGCTTTCCGTTGCTACAGTTACAGCATCGCGCTGCTCGTCAGGCGGGAGTTACTACGAGTTCCGCAAGACAAGAGGCAGGTAGACGTTGTAGATTTCGATGACCTCAGTCAGCGCACTGTCGTACACCTTGGTGGGATAGTTGTCAGCCGCAACCACGGCCGGATTGATCAGCGCCAGGCCCACTGTGGCTGTATCTTTGATCGTGGCCTGGAAGGTCACGGTGACTTTTGTACCGGGCGCCAAGTCGCCTTCCCACTGGACCGTCCCGGCATCGTAGAGGCCGCCGGTGCTCGGCACGGTGGCCGTCACGGTGTCAGTGGCGACGTCCAAGTACGATGGCACCACGTCTTTCATGGCGGTATCCCAAGCCGTTTCAGCGCCGACGTTGCCAAAGACGATGGTATAGTTCAGGACATCTTTGGTCTCGCCCTCGATGGCATCCACGGTCTTCTCGACCTCCAGGTCCGCGGCGGTATCAACCGTCGTGAAGGCATAGAGGGTGGCGAGAGGCGTGATCACCCCTGTTTGCGTCAGCACGGCCTCGTTCTCGATGAGTGTGGTGTACGTCAGGGTGTCCTTGGCCGTGACCACGATGTCGAAGTCAACCACAGCATAGTTGGTGCCACCTGGCATCATATCATCCCAGACGACGGTGTGCGTGCCGGCATCGTATGTTGCATCACCTGTGATTGAGACAAAGTTCACTTCATCAGGCAATGGGTCGGAGAGGTAGATGTGTGCGTCCTCGGCGCTAAAGTTCTCTAGGTGGACGCTGTAGGTGAACGTGTCGCCTGCCAGCACGGTGGCCGGGGCCGTCTTGTAGGAGCCGCCGATACCATAGTCGAGGGCGCGGTAGTAGCCGCCGGCCAGACTCCATCCAAACCAATCCCAACCGCTATCGTAGACGTCCACGCCAGACGTGTGGTTCTGCCCCACCGTCATCGTTATTGGCATCTCGACCCAGTAACTGAACTCGATCGAATCGCCGGATGAGATGGCGCCTGTCCACCAGATACCACCACCGTAGTCGGTGGTTCCCGTTGTGCCGGTGATCAGACCATAGGCCGCGCCGTCTATCTGACCGGTACTCTCACAGTAGCCAAAGTACATGCAGATGTAGTCCTCCGGTAGCGGCCAAGCGTCAACGATCAGGCCGGGCGAATCCAGCGGATCCAGGTTCTCAACACTCACCGTGTAGGTCAGCCGCTCGCCCTCAGCCACCAGCGCCGTGGGAATGGGCACACCGCCGACATTCCACCTTGAACTCGGGCTTGCGCCGCGGGCGGAGTCCGCCGTGATGGAGATATCCAGGTTGGCCGGGTTCCACTCCGGCGGTCCGGGCGGATCGGTGCGCTTGATGGTGATTAGCTCGTCGAACGCATCCGGCAGGACCGACGGGCCGGCGAGCAGACGCGCACTCAGTGGCGCGTCACCGGGCAACCAGCCGGCCTTGTCAAAGTGCAGCGTCACGCTGACCATCTCACCCGCGCCGATGGCAGAAACATGCACGTCGGGATGCTCGGCAGTTAGCCACACGTTAAGTACATCCCACCACACGTGCAGTGTAGGGTTCACCGGCGGTGCGGGCACATCGTAACCGTGTACCCAGACCGTGTACTCGGCGCCGGCCTCGAAGCGATATTTGCCCTGCGCAGGCACGAGCGTGATCGCCTCATCGGCGTTGCTGGTGTTGGTAGAACTGGCGACGATCGTGCCCGCGATGTTGGTCACGTACAGGTCAACGTTGGCGCCGGTGATGATACCCGTCAGTGTCACTTGCAGCCCTCCGGCGCGTTCACCGGCCGTCACCGTCGTGCTGTAACTGGCCGTGGTATAGTCTCCCTGGGTGTCCTGTCCGATCGCCACCGTGTTGCTGAACACATCCACTGGGTCTGTTGGCATTGGGCCGGGGGCGGTAACCTCGTACCACCAGTCCATGTCAATGCCGGAGTCGGGGTCTACATCGTAGCCGTCAATCACGGCCCAGTAGCGGCCGAGGGTGGGATTCTCGAGGAGAATCTCCTCGTCAGTGCCGGACGAGTTGCCGGACGAGCCGACGACGGCGTCAATCCCCTCTTCGGGGACGCCGTTGTCGTTGCTGTCGTAGACCAGGAAAAAGTCGGCATCTTGATTGGCCGGCACCTCGAGGTACGTTCGAAGCAGCGTAGTCCCTGAGGTAGTGACCTCGAGCTCTTCGTAGACGTTGCCCGTGCACCAGGCGCTATAGCACCCACCAGTGTCAACTACAAAAGTGGTGAATGGCCCATAGTGGGTGGTAGCCAGACCGCCGGATAACGTGGCATACAGATCGGGAATCTCCAGCGAAGGCGTGAACTGGTATTCGATCTCGCCGGTATCGGTGTAGACGGTAACGTTGGTGGGAGCGAGGGCCAGGCCCGTTGCCGGGTCTATCGTCGCACCGAGCGCGATCGTGCCCACATCCACCTGGAACTGCTCCGTCAGGTCCTCACCATTGTAGAGCACATTGTGCAACGCGATCTCGTGCAGGCCGGCGCGCTCCAACGGGACCTTTAGCCAGTCGTCCGGCCCACCGGTGCTGGTGTGGAACGGATAGGCGGCGCCGGAGCGGAACGGCTCGCTCCAACCGATCGGCTGCAGCGTGTACGGGCCGAAGACCGTCGGGTCGGGTTGGCCCATGCCAGGCTGGTACCAGGCGCATTGACCAGTACCGTTCGACGCGCAGTCGTCGGTCGGCCCCAACACCCAGGTGTTAAAGTCGGTGGGGGTAACCGTCCACGAGGTGTGGATCAGCATGTTGTCGGCGTCCAGGTCATTGCTGTCAATGTCGAGGAAGTAGTGCCGCCAGTCGCCGGCGCCGGTCCAGCCACCGCCGTACCAGTTAAAGTAGCCGTAGGTCCAGGAATTCTGGTACAGTGTGTCGGCCTTTGGCTCGCCGCCCAGTGTAACTGCATCGCCATCGGGCAGATCGGCGATCACGTTGACGACTACCGGCAGCGCCGTTTCGTGCGCCGCGTGGCGCGCGTCGCCCGGATCGTTCATAAAGATCACGCCTTCGTAAACGCCGGGCGCTGTGGCCGCCGGGATTGCCATCTCTGCCTCGAACGTCGCCGAACCCTCAGGCGGAACGGCCAAGGAGTCATCACTCAGATTGAGCCAACCCCAGTCGGCCCGCTTGTAGAACTCTAGGCCGATCTTGAGTGTCGTTGTCGGGACGGTGTGGTCGTTGTAGCGATGCTGAAAGCCGAAAAAGTAGCCATCGGCCATGCGCTCGATCGGGTCGCGCACGATGATCATTTGGGCCAGCCCGCCAAAGTCATAGTCCACGCGGATGTATTCACCCTCCTGGATCTCGCTCTTGGCAAAGTCCGGGCGGTAGAACCCATCATTATCCATTGTTGTCGTAATGTCCTCGTGATTGACCACGCCGTTGCTGTCGGCATCTACCCACAGATTACCATCGCCGTTGACGTCGGTCCAGTTGTACAGCAAGAAGCGCCAACTGCTGTTGGGTCTGGAAGTGTAGTCGTAGACCGGGTCGAAGGTGCTATATGGATGGACGTAGCGCACAACCATCAACTCGGCGTCGGCTGGGATGAGCCCCTCGTCCAACTGCATCAGGTAGTCCGGCGAGTGGAAGTTAAAGTCGCTTTCCAGGCTCTCATCCGAGGTGGTGAAAGTCGTCTCGGTCTTGGTGATCAGTGTCATCACGCCGTCGGACAGGCCCACGGTGATGTCGTGGCCGGAGGGGTTGTAGACGGTGTAAGTTTTGGTGAAGGTGTCGCCCGCGTAGGCCACCTTGGCAAAGTTGAGATACTCGCTGCCCTCCCAGTCGCCCACCTGCCACTCGTCGGGCGTGGCGTACACGCCGTAGATGCCTGCGGCCAGGTCTGTGGCCCGGTCGGCGTTGACGACGCCGGCGCCCTGGTAGAAGGGGCTGCTCGCGGAGTTGGTCGCGCCGCTCTTGAGCAGCGCCTTGGCCACGTCCCAGGTGGGCCACTCGCCGTAGCGGGCCTTGTAGGCCTGGTAGACCAGCGCCAGGTTGCCGGCCACCACGGGTCCAGAACGGCTGGTGCCGCCCCAGGTAGCCCAGGACTCTGCACCGTTGTAGCCGTAGTAGTTGATGCCCTCGTCGCCCGAGCCGCGCCCGCCGTTGCCTAGCACGTCCAGGCCGGCCGAGCCGTCGCGGTTGGGGCCTTTGGAGAAGAAGGCGGTGACGTCGCCGTACATGATCTGGTCGGCGCTGGCGATCGAGTCCCAGTTGGTCGAACCGTACTGGGTCGAAGAGCCGGCCATGATCGTGGTCGGGCCGCCGTCTCCCTCTTCAGGGCCGTAGCCGGGGCCTTCGTTGCCAGACGAGAAGACCCACACCGTGTTGGGAGCGACGCTCATGTTCAGCGCTGTCACCAAGCGGCCAAAGTAGCCCCAACTGCCCCACATCTGCGCAAAGTTGCCGTAAGAGTTGCTGGTGATCTGCACCTCGTCGCCCGAGTTGGCGATGCCGTCATAGCCCAGCGCAGCGACCAGATACTCGTCCTCGTCGGTGCCGGTGTAGTAGTGGTTGCCAAAGTCCATCAGGCCTACGTCCGGCGCAGCGCCCTGGACCATGCCGCCCACGCGGAACGGCTGCGCGGTCAGACCATCATTGACCACGCCCTGGCCGGCGATGTTAGAGCCGCACTGCGTGCCGTGCGTGTAGCCGGAGTCAAACGCGCCTGCGAAAAGCACCAACTCGCCGGAGTCGGGGCAGCCCTTCATCGTAGAAGACTCATCGGCGCAGGTGATACCCCACAGCCAGTCGGCCGTCGGCGGCACGTTTGCTCCGTCGCTGATCCAGACCAGCAGGCCACCGGAGATGTCGGCGTAACCATCGCCGTCCATGTCGCGGTAGATCTCGGGGCTATCCTTGGTGGCGGGCTTCTCGTCGGTGAAGTCATAGTCGTCGTCCAGGTCCACGTATACCGTATCGTATACGCCAGCCGTATTCTCGTCCACGACCAGCACCGCCACGCGCTCACCGTACAGGTTCAGCAAGTTCTTCTCGGGGAAACTGCCTATCTTGTAGGCGCCGCTCTGGCTGGTAGTCGGAATGGTGTATACCTGGGTGGTCGTCATACCCAGTGTTTGGTACACGACCGTGTTCGCCGTTGGTGTAATGGTCGTCTGTGCGTCGGTCCAGCGTGAACCGTTCCAACCTTCAGCGATACCAGCCACACCGAAAACTATATCCTGCACAAAGTATAGCATTGAGACTTGTGAGAAGGCCATCGGCCAGCCGTAGTAGGGTGAACTCTTGTCGGTCACTGTGGCACAAGTGCCCTGCAGGTCAGGGTGGCCAAAGTCAACGCCGTCGTCTAGCACACCCACAATCACGCCCTCGCCGGTAAAGCCCTTCTCCCACGCCTTGCTTGACTTGTGGCCGTCCAGTACATCGAACCAGCCTTCGGCGTCTACGTCGTTGGCGAGAGCCTCCGCCTCGGCGTAGGTCAGTTCGTTGGCGCGCAGTGTCTCCAGGCGAGCCAGATTGGTGGCCCTGTCCGGTGCGTTCTCTATCTCCGGATCGTAGGGCTTGTCCTGCATTTCGCCGCCGACCGCGACCAGCGCGACCACGTTGGGTTCCTGGGCGATCTCGAGCAGGTTGTTGGCCGTCGTCTGGCCGTAGATGTTCTGCACGCCGCCGAAGACGGCGGGGCGTACGATCATGCGCGACAGGTACTTGCTCAGATCTGTACCAGCCAGGACTGACACGTACAGGTCAACTGATTCCTTGCCGCCCTGCTCAGCTGCGTCGCGCAGCCGAGGGTCGATTTTGCTCATCGCTAGACCGGCCGCGAGCTCTTCGGCCCACTGTACTGGCTCGGCCCGTTCGCCGGCCGGAGGCTTGGGCCGGTCTGGCGGTGGATTCTGAAAAACAGGTGCTGTTGGCTGCTCTACCATCGGAGCCGCCTGCACGAATGGGATCATCACACTGATGATAATCAACGCGGTCATCACCCTATATAAAGTTTTACGTAACATTTACTTTCTCCTTTTTGCTAGTTGAATATTGGGGTAAATTGTCTTAACAGCAAGATTACAGCGTGGATAGATAGACATCACCTCCTCTCGCTTGAGACGTTTGCACGTGCCACAGATCGGTCAAACGGGACAAGGACGGTCGGCGTTATTGTCCGCTGACCGTCCGTACCAGCGAAACAGCATCAGAGAAATGGGGAGCAGTTGACCAAACGATGTGGTGACGAATCACAGAGGATACAACCATCGGCGCCTTTCCTGACCGGCCGGGCATCAGGAGAAATTAGTAATGGTAAAGTGCCTGTAAATATAGCACATATCGTGCTGCTTGTCAATTCGCCTTGACCTCTTCTTGCTCCATGCTACAGATGTAGTAGTTTGTCAAGTTGGATCTCGAACGATTCTTCAGCCAAGAGAAATGTCAGGCCATAGGCGTGCCAAGATGACCGCTCGCAGTCCATTTTTTGCGAGGGTCAGTCGGGGTATAGAAGTATCACGCGCCGATGGGCCT